>PJEL010001905.1_pt1 | contig 19964 bp, 13 predicted proteins | sample 1853271 | NCBI WGS metagenome assembly PJEL01 (sample SAMN08108733, study PRJNA415343) | Invertebrate metagenome, whole genome shotgun sequencing project. | host: Globobulimina | place: Sweden: Gullmar Fjord | collected 2015-08
ATTCACTGACTATACCATTGGATTTGAGTCTTTTGCCTCCCGGCGATGCAGCCCATACCAAAGCTGTGAAAAAAGCCGGACCATGCTGGCAAATCCAGGTTAAAAAAGGCCGTCGAATTTTTTCCGGTGGGATTTGGGCTTCAGAAGAAATTATTAACACAACCAGAAAAGAGCTTGAAGAAAAGAGAGCTACACCTGAATATATAAAAAAGAATAAATACAATAAAAACCGAAGAATGAAGATTCAGGAAGATTATGTCAGCTCATTTTACGAAAAAACTATTGAGTTTCTGGCATTTCATCCAAAATATCAGGAATTGGCTTTAAAACTTGCCAAAGCTGTTACAGAACATGCAACACCGGTCGGTAGCGGTACCGTCGCAAGAACAGAGCGCATTCCTATCGAAAATCGTGTTAAAGCAGCGGTTATTGCATGGATGCGCCATGCCACAACCGCTTATGATCATATGAAAATAAAAAGAATCAAAGGAGAGCGACGGGAAATAAGACGCTCTCTTGCATATATCTCTGAAACTCTTTTGAACAAATATCGGACAGGGGATATTTCAGATATTGAAATATGCCCTTTGCAAAATGCATTCAACCAGAAGCCAGAGGTCAACAACAAATAACCAATAACTAAAACCAATCTTATAAAGTAGCGAGTGTAGCCTCATAATCGGGTTCCTGCGAAATGTCAGGTACATGTTCACTGTATTTTACAACGCCGTCTGATCCGATCACCACAACAGCTCTTGATAAAAGGCCGGCTAATGGACCACTTGTCATTAAAACACCATAATCCTTCCCAAAATTGTTATCCCTGAATGTTGAAAGTGAAATGACGTTTTCAAGTCCTTCTGCACCGCAAAAACGACCATGAGCAAAAGGGAGGTCAGCACTGATACAAAGAACAACAGTATTTTCACGACTGCCTGCATCAGTATTAAATCGTCGGACTGATGTCGCACAGACAGGAGTATCGATACTTGGGAAAATATTCAGAACAATAATTTTCCCTGTATAATCGTTAAGACTCGTCTCTGAAAGATCTGTTTTTACAAGTAGAAAATCAGAGGCTTTTGATCCGTTTTGAGGAAGCTCGCCTGCCGTCTCAACAGCTGTTCCTCTTAATTTAGTAGTTCCCATAACGACTCCTTATATTTGTAATGTTGCAGGTTTTTTAAATTGCCTTTTTTAAACTAATACTCATTTCCAGCTTATTCAAGATGGAATTCAAAAAAATAATGAATAAAAAACACTCTTTATGAAATTATATCTCTGATGTATGCTATAAAACCTTATAATTTTTTTTGTTGTAAACAAAATTGATAATTAAATCGTCATGCATCTTCATAATAGAGAAGAAACATGCTTGTAGAACTTGAAATATTTTACGACGCAAAGTTTTTAATGGCTAATTAAAAAAATGAGAATAATGAAAAAAAACTTATATTTATTGATTACACTGATGCTTGTTTTATCCGGCTGCATTTTTTTTAAGCCGGCAGCGCGAGAATTAATACCCAGTGAAACGCCGAAAAAATTTTCTCTCTATTCAGAGTCAAAAATTCAGCAAAACTCTTTATGGTGGAAGGATTTTAATAGTCCTGAACTTGACCGGCTTGTAGAAAAGGCTCTTGGGGTTAACTTTGACTTGAGACAGGCATATGCACGCCTTAATCAGTCACGGGCATTGCTTAAAAAATCAAAAGCCTCATTGTTTCCTGAACTATCTGCATCGGCAGGCTTTTCCAATACAAAAACGGAAACAGAAAGTGGTGGCTTAACTGTAAGCACCAATTCAAAAAATTATTCGGCAGGCCTTGCTGCCAGCTATGAACTCGACCTATGGGGACGAATCCGGTCTAAAAATGAGGCTGATCTTCTTTATATGAAGGAGAGTCAGGCATTATACGATACGGCAGCTATGACCGTTAGTGCCGGTGTTGCAGATATGTGGATTGATATCATTGCTACCCGTCAGGAAATAGTTTATATCAAAGCCGGTATTAAAACAAATGAAAACCTGCTGAAGATGATGGAACTTCGGTTTGAAAAATCACTTGCATCGGCACTGGATGTACTTCAGCAACGTGAAGGACTTGCATCGGCAAAGTCGCGCCTGCCTTCTTTGGAAGCAAAGGAGAAGGTGCTGATGAATAATCTGATCCTGCTGGTGGGAAAATCTTCCGGCGCTGATATTAAAGTAAGCAATGATAGTTTACCCGATATGCCTCCCGTACCCGATTCCGGTTTACCGGCAGATCTTATAAGTAACAGGCCTGATATACGTGCGGCAGGTCTTCGCCTTAAAGCGGCGGACTGGGAAATTTCTGCAGCACAGGCTGCCCGTCTTCCAGTATTATCCCTTAGTGCTTCAGGGGTTTATTCTGCCTCTACGATGGATGATGTATTCCGAAACTGGGCAGCTAACCTTGCAGCCAATTTGACCGGGCCAATTTTCGACGCAGGCAGGAGAAAAGCCGAGGTGAATAGAGTTAAAGCAGTGGCTGAAGAACGACTTGCTATTTATGAAAAAACTGTTTTCTCAGCTGTTTGTGATGTGGAAAATGCCCTTGTTAATGAAGATCGTCAAATAGTTTATTTGAAGGCTCTTGAGAATGAACGGAAAGCATCAGAGTTGTCCCTTGGTGAGACAAACCGACGTTATCTTGCAGGCCAGGTTACTTTTCTTACTCTACAGGAAAAACTTTTACGGTTTCAGGTTTTTGAAGGTCAGCTTATCAGGCAAAAAGCAGTTCTGCTCAAATACAGGATTTCTCTTTACAGAGCATTGGGTGGTAACTGGAGTAAATTAACTGATCAAAGTGGAAATAAGGTAACTTTTTTAAGACAGGGAACGGAGCAGTAAATAAAATGAAATCATTATTACAAAAAGAGACGCCCGACGCGCCGGAGATGGCACTCAGAATATTTTTATGCATTTTGATTATTATTGTCGGTATTGGCATTTTTCTTTTTTTTAATAAGACAAAACCAAAGGTTAAAAAGGTGAGACCCGAAAGGCAACCACCATTGGTTGAAATTATTAAAGCTTCGGCTGAATCCCGACAGATTGTGGTATCGGCGCTGGGCACAGTGACTACTGAAAAAGAGGTTGAACTTAAATCCCAGGTAAGCGGTGTAATAGTAATGGTTTCACCGGAGTTTATTCCGGGTGGATTGTTTAAAAAAGGAGCTGTTATTCTTAAGATTGACCCTGCTGATTACCTCCTTGATATAAAAAGGAAAGAGAATCTTTTAAGTTCTGCTCAGGCCACTTTTAACATAGAAATGGGTTATCAGGATGTAGCCAGAGAAGAGTTTTCTCTTATGGAAGTAACAACGGGGAAAAAAATTAACGATAGCGAACTTGCCCTCCGAAAACCCCAGCTTGATCAGGCAAAAGCACAACTTGAAACGGCAAAGGTAAATCTTGAAGCCGCACGCCTTAATCATAAAAGAACTGTAATAAAAGCCCCGTTTAACGGAATGGTTAAATCAAGGTCTGTTAATACCGGTTCTCAGGTTTCAGCGCAACTAAGCCTTGGAACACTTACAGGTACTGATGCATATTGGGTGGAAGCCCTGGTTCCTGTGACTCAACTCGACTCGATCAATATTCCGGTTTCACAAAATGAGCAGGGTAGCTCTGTTATAGTTGCTACCCGGTATCAATCTGATTATTCCGGTGTGAAACATAAAGGAGAGGTAATAAGGTTAACGGGCAGTCTGTCCGGGCAAAGCCGGATGGCGACGGTGCTTATTCGTGTGCCGGACCCTTTGATTCTTAAAAAATCATTTGAGAAATTCCCTCTGATTTTAGGTAGCTACGTATCACTAGAAATTGAAGGGAAAACAACTCATAACGTAATTTCATTGCCCAGAAAGGCACTTAGGGACAACGATACTGTCTGGATTTTAAAAGATAAACGACTTAGCATTCAATCGATTGAAGCTGTCTGGAGAGGTGAAAACTTTTTATATGTTAAAAGTGGTATCGAAGATGGTGATTCAATAATTATTTCCAAATTGTCGAGCCCGATAGAAGGGATGCAGCTCACAGAGCAGGGAAGTGCTTTTGCTACCGACAAAATGAAAAATAAGGCAAAAAAAGAGAAAAAGATTTAAATCATGAATAAAACATCAGAATCACAGAAACGTCAGGGATCAATAGCATGGATGGCAGGTAATTCGGTTGCTTCCAATATCTTTATGGCTATATTGTTATTCGGTGGTATTTTAATGTTTACGCAGATTAAGCAGGAGGTTTTCCCTGCGTTTGATCTTGGCATTGTAAATATAAGAGTCAGCTATCCAGGTGCGAGTCCTGAAGAGGTCGAAAGCGGTATTGTTCTTTCAATTGAAGAGGCAATACAGGATATTGACGGGATAGATGAAGTTCACTCAACAGCTTCCGAAGGTTCAGCATCGGTAAGAGTGGAAGCTATGGAAGGTATCGATTTAGGTAAGCTGTCACGTGAGATTGAGAGTGAAGTTAATGCGATATCATCTTTTCCTGATGAAGCAGAATCTCCGAAAGTCTCTGTAGCATCCCGTCGCCGGGAGGTTATTTCCTTTGCACTTCATGGAGATCAGAAAGAGACTGTATTAAGAGAAAAAGCAGAAGATCTGCGGGATGAACTTCTATCAGATCCTGCTATTACCCATGTGACTTTAAGTGGTATCCGTGATTATGAAATTCAAATTGAAATTTCGATGGAGACCCTAAGACGTTACGGTTTAACAATTCAGGCAGTTGCCGCCAGGATACGGGCTATCTCTGTCGATCTTCCGGGTGGAAGTCTTGAGACCAGTGGCGGCGAAATTCTTGTACGTATGAAAGAGCGGCGTGAACTTGCCGCTGACTATGCTGCCCTGTCAATATTTACTGAGCAGGATGGCTCAAGGTTGCTCCTGCGTGACATAGCAACGATACGCGACGGGTTTAGTGATTCTGCAAGATCTGCAGCTTTTAATGGTGAGAAAGCCATAAGGCTTGAAGTCTATAGAGTGGAAGATCAAAAGCCCCTTGAAATTGCAACCATAGTTAAGAAAAAAATGGCGGAATTTAATAAATCACTTCCGGAAGGCCTTCATCTGTCTATGGTCCGGGACATGTCTGAACTTTTCAGGCAGCGTGGGGAACTGCTCACCCGGAATGCATATATTGGTCTTACTTTGGTATTTTGCTGTCTGGCACTTTTCCTTGAATTCCGTCTTGCCTTTTGGGTTAGTATGGGGATTCCGGCATCTATTCTCGGCTCGTTTCTTATTTTACCGCTGGTTGGGTTTTCCATCAACATCGTATCGATGTTTGCTTTTATCGTTACACTGGGAATTGTTGTTGATGATGCTATAGTTGTCGGGGAGAATATTTTTTATAATCGTCAGAACGGTATGCCCTATCTTCAGGCCGCAATTCATGGTGCTAAAGAAATTGCCATGCCGGTGACCTTTAGTATTCTAACAAATATAGTTGCTTTTATTCCGCTTTTTTTTGTTCCGGGCCATATGGGTAAAATTTTTAAAATGATTCCTGCTGTTGTTATTGCTGTACTTTTCATTTCTTTGGTGGAAAGTCTTTTTGTTTTGCCTGCACATCTGGGGCATCAGAAACAGCGTGCACAGGATGAGGAACGACGAGGCCTTGCCCGATTTCAAAACCGTTTTTCTCTTGCTTTTACTTCTTTTGTTGAAAACAGATATGGAACCTTTCTAACGTTTGTCCTTAGGAACCGATACATTGCCTTCTCTATTGGCATAGCAATTTTAATAGCAACGGCTGGTTATGTGAAAAGCGGCAGGATGGGTATGACTCTCTTCCCGCGTGTTGAATCCGATTATTCTTATGTTACTGTCACTCTCCCTTACGGCGCGCCGGATGAAAGTGTTCTGGCGGTTCAGAAACTGGTGGTTGAAGCGGCCAAACTGGTTGTTGAAACGAATGGTGGTGATACACTCTCACGGGGTATTTTTACACGAATCAGAGAAAATGTGATTACGGCACGTCTGTTGTTAACACCTCCTAAAATACGCCCATTGGGAACCCAGGAAGTGACAGTTAAATGGCGAAAGCAAGTGGGGCAGCTTGCTGGTATAGAATCGATTACGTTTCAATCAGATCGTGGGGGGCCGGGCTCGGGCAAGGGGCTTACCATTGAGATGAGTCATCGTGATTCAGAGATTTTGACGAAGGCAAGTGAAGCACTTGCCGCTGAAATCGCAACCTACCCCAATGCCAGTGATATCGATGATGGATCAGCCCGTGGAAAACTCCAGTATGATTTTAAAATGCTGCCTGAAGGCGAACGGCTTGGGTTAACAGCGAGTGATGTTGCACGAAAGGTGAGAAGTGCTTTGTATGGTTCGGAAGTCCATAGAATTCTGCGTAAACGCAACGAAGTAAAGGTGATGGTTCGACTGCCTAAAGAAGAACGGGAGACGGAGAATACCCTTGAAAAATTAATCATTTCATCTCCTACAGGAGCAGAGGCACCTCTTTATGAAATCGTTTCACGTACGAGTGGACGAGCTTATACTTCCATTAAAAGACGAAAAGGCAAACGTATCTCTTCTGTGACGGCTAATATTGTGCCCCGGGCAAAGGCAAATATGGTAATTGAAGGTCTGAAAGAAAGTTTTCTACCGGAACTGTTGGTAAAATATCCCGGGCTTACCTATAGTCTTGGAGGCCGACAGGCTGATATAAAAGAGAGTATCGCAAGTCTTCTTAAAGGTCTTTTAATGTCGCTACTGGTTATATATTGTCTGCTTTCCATACCTCTTCGCAGTTACCTTCAGCCTCTTTTGATTATGGCCTGTATCCCTTTTGGTCTTGTGGGGGCAGTTTACGGTCATTTGATTTTAGGTTTTTCCTTATCGGTGATGAGTCTGTTCGGGCTGGTGGCTTTAACCGGAGTTGTTATTAACGATTCATTGGTGCTGATTGATTTTGCAAATAGAAAGCGTAATTCAGGACTTGTACCCTTTAAAGCTGTTCTGGGGGCTGGGATTCATCGCTTTCGTCCCATTCTTCTGACCACACTGACAACCTTTGGTGGATTGTCACCGATGATTTTTGAAACATCACGACAGGCCCGTTTTCTCATTCCCATGGCTATTTCACTCGGTTTCGGTATCCTCTTTGCTACGCTTATCACCCTGGTGCTTGTACCGGTTCTCTATCTGATTCTGGAAGATATTAAATGGTTTTTATCTCTGGTTGTGGAAGGGGTAATACAGCGATTTACCAGTGAAGGCATGTAGGTAAGAAATACCTGCAATTTTTTACTTCAGTACCTTCATTTTTAATAGTGTAGTGTATGATATTTGCTGTTGTCACAGCAGTTGTTCCATGTTTTAAAAAACTGACCAGGCTGTTACTTTAACTATAATTCGATTTTTACACGCCCTTATTTTTTACTTGACACATAAACATAATAGATCATATTGTGTTATGTATTAACGAATAGTGTTCGACAATGCTGAATATAGATATTTCTTTAGCTCGGTTCATGTTGGTTACTAAAGCAAATAAATAAGGGTTTTTAACATTAATTCAGGGGAAAAATTTAATGAAAAAGAATAGTAATGTAATTTTTGATGACAGTGATTTTCCGGTTAGTTTTGTGAGAAAGAGCATTTTTCAGGGAACAGGGACAGATATGGATGAAGCTGCTGCAAAACCACTCATTGCCGTTGTTAACTCAAGAACTGACATGAACCCCGGCCATATGCACCTTGACACCCTTGCAACACGGGTAAAGGAAGGTATTCATGCGGGTGGCGGCCTTCCCTTTGAATTCAATGTTCCTGCCCCATGTGACGGAATCACACTTGGACACGACGGCATGAAATTTGTTTTAGCCCAGAGAGAGCTTATTGCTGATACCGTTGAAACACATATAAGAAGTATGCGTTATGATGCAATGGTGATGATTGCAAGCTGCGATAAAATTATTCCGGGTATGCTTCTTGCCGCAGCAAGGCTCGATATTCCAACGACGTTTATTACAGGTGGACCAAACGCCTGGAAGATACGGTATACAAGCAGTATGAAGGATAGTGTTTCACATAAGGACTATGAAGATTATGATGATAAATTTGCTACTGCCACCTGTGCAACATGCGGTGCCTGCGAAATTATGGGTACAGCTAATACATTTCAGTGTATGACAGAAGCACTGGGGCTGTCACTACCGGCATCGGCAAATGTACCGGCTTTTCATGCAGACAAACTGCGCTTTGCAAGACAGGCGGGAATAAGAGTTTGTGAAATGGTAAAAGAAGATCTGACGGCAAAAAAAATTATGACAAAAGAGGCTTTAGACAATGCCGTGATGATTTGTCTTGCAATCGGAGGTTCAACAAACTCAACACTTCACCTGCCGGCACTTGCTCACGAACTTGGCTTTGAACTGCCCCTTGAAAGATTCAATGAATTTAATAAAAAGATCCCTACTCTTTGTGGGATTTCCCCCAACGGCCCCCATGGTGTCATCGACCTTTATGTTGCCGGAGGAATTCCCGGAGTTATGAAACGTCTGAAAGATGATCTTAATACTGATGCATTAAATATTTGTGGGAAAAACATCGGCCAGATTGCAGATGAAGCTGTTGTCACAATAGACTCAGTTATTCCTGAGAAAAAAGATGCCCGTCTTGCTGAAGGTGGTATAGTTATCCTGTACGGAAATCTTTCACCAAAAGGAGCTGTCATTAAGCAGTCTGCTGTTGCAAAGGAGATGAGAAACTTTACCGGAGTTGCAAGGATTTTTGAATCTGAAAAAGATTGTCTTGATGCAATTAGAGAAAAGACAATTAACGAGGGAGAAGTCATAATAATCCGGTATGAAGGTCCAAAAGGCAGCCCGGGAATGCCTGAAATGTTAGCGGTAACGATGGGACTTGATCTTGGTGGATATCAAAAAGTTGCATTATTAACAGACGGCCGTTTTTCCGGCGCCACACAGGGACCATGTGTGGGTCATCTGACACCGGAAGCAGTTGAAGGAGGACCGATTGCCCTACTTAAAGACGGTGATGAAATTACAATTGATATTCCTGGCAGAAAACTTAACGCCAATATTTCAGATGAGGAATTTCAGGAAAGAGGAAAGTCATTTACACCGTTAAGGAAACCGATCCCAACTGGTTACATGAACAGATATATAAAGCTTGTATCACCTGCCTATAAAGGTGCTGTCCTTGAATAACAGCTGTGTTTTATTTCACAACCAATAAATAAATCCCCATGGCGAAACTGTCATTCACCATGGGGATTTTCTTTCTGCACAAGTTATCATTCAGAATCTACAGCAGATGTTTCTATTCTGTTCTTACCCAATGATTTAGCCTGATATAAGAGATCATCAGCTAATTTTAATAATTCATTTCTCACTTCACCGTTATATTCGACGAGCCCACCACTTAGAGTGATTGCGATCTCGTCATTATCCCACGTAAGGGCTTCAGTATTTTTTCTAAGTCTTTCTGCAAGAAGGGCTCCTTCATCCCGATTTGTATTTGGCAGGACAAATAAAAATTCTTCACCGCCATATCGCCCAGCCACATCAATTTCTCTAATAGTATCATTAAAAACACTGCCGATTTTTTGTAAAACAATATCTCCAAAAGGATGGCCATAAGTGTCATTTATGTTTTTAAAATTATCAATATCAACAAGTATAATTGACAGGCTGTTTCCATATCGATCTGCTTTCGTAATTTCCTTTGCCAAAATTTCAAAAATATACCTTCTATTATTTAACCCTGTCAAAGCATCTGTTATTGAAAGTTTTTCCAGCTTTTCATTGGTTTTCTGAAGCTCTTTTATTAGTCTTTCCCGGTCTTTCCGGTCTTTCTTGCGTTCAGATATATCAAGCATTACGCCTACGATTCCTGATACACTACCATCAGCATCAATCAGAGTCGCTTTATTAAACAGGAAATCACGGTAAATGTTATCAGGGCAATGAACTTTAGCTTCGTAAAATTGAGTACCGGGTTTTTGGATAAGTTCATTATCCTTTGATTGATATTGATCTATCAACTCTTTTGGGGTCCTCCTGGTTATTTCGTGAAGAGTGTGACCAACAATCTGATCCTTTGGCAGTCCAATAATTTTATCCGCAAAAGCATCGTTACAGCCTCCATATCGTCCTTCCTTATCTTTGTAAAACACAGGGCTTGGAGCTGTGTCGATAATTGTATTTAATTTCTCACCTGTTTCAATCAGTTCAATCGTCTTCTCCTTAATACGATTATCCAATTGCTCATTCATCTGCACTAATAAAGACTGTTTTTGTTTTTGAATTCTGAAATTCCACAGTAGAATACCAGATACAAATAGTGCCAACAATGATGATAAATTAATAATTTTATTATATTTATCGTAAAATGTTGGTGGTGTATTTATTACAATACAATTTTCAGACAATTGTGAAGTCTTTATACCAAATCGTTGCATTTGCACATAATCAAACATGCATTTATTAGGGATGTTTTCAATGACTGGTAAATCTGCGGGTTTTTTACCTGCAATAATTTTTAAAGCCAGCGTTGCTGTAAGTTTTCCCTGCTCAAAACCTGAGGTTATAACCCCTCCCAGAATACCCTTTCCCATATAAAAATCCCAGGATCCATAAATAGGTCTATGAGAATTTTGACTCAATTCTTTAATGCTGTTGGAGTATGAGATAAAGTTGCTGTTTCTGTCCCGGTTAAACGTAAGAAGATATATTAGATCTTCTGAACCGAGTTTCGATATTTCGGCCCCGATTTCTTCAAGCAGAAAATCCTGATAAAACTCAAATGTAAACCGGATTTTAAAAGAGTGAACAACATTCAGAAATTCTTTTTTTATTTCCAGACCAGTTCCGGTTTTATCAAGAATAACAGCAATTTTTTCTGCCTTGGGATGGAGTTTTGCCATTAACTCAAGAGTTGCTTTATAGTCAGTTGTTTCAACAACACCTGTAACATGCTCTATTCCGTCAACGAGTTCGGTTCTAAAATTGTTTATTCCGCAAAAAACCACAGGAGTATCAGGGAAAAGTATTTTCCCGAAATCTTTAATAAATGTCAGCGCATTATTATCCGTCACAATGATTACATCAAATAATCCGGATGGATATTTTGACATAAATAACGCTACCTGCTCTTCAGAAAAGCCGATGTGGCTATCTCGCCTGGTCTCAAGGTATTCGAAATAGACTTCAACGCTTTTTTCTTCTTTATAGACAACACCCTGAACTCCCCTTGCAATACTATCTGCCCACTCATGTCCCTTGTGGTAAGAGTTTAAAACAAGAATATTTTTCGTTACACTACTTTGTGCTGGTACAGCCATAAAAAATAATATCAAAAAAAACAGCAGAAAGTAGTATTTATTACCTTTCAACATTTATGTTTGTTCCTTTCTCTTTAACCTTATTAGATGTAACTACAGATAATATTTGTTATCTTTCAACAACGAAGCTATTACCTATAACGACTTCCGAAGATAGTATATCGCTTTATAAAGTTTTATTAACATCATTTGTCAGGTAAGGAATTACTCAAAAATAAATCACAGAATGTAAATTTACTTATGAGTGACGACTAAGCATCAGACAAAATATCTTTTTTGAAAATAGAACGCTGTACTAAACTTTTTGGTAAACCTCTATAACGTATTAAACTTTTTGGGTTGGAATAAATAACGTTGCCAGTATTAATAATACAAAACTTCCAGCATTTTTACAAATTGTTATTTTTTTTCAACGAAATTATGACTTTTCACAATGAAAATTTAATTGCAATTGTAATTGTAAATCATTATAATAAAAGTTCATTGTATGATTACTCTTCAATTTGATACTAACCAATAGTAGAATAACATTCTGTTTTCATAAAAAAACAGGAAACTTCCTGAGCAGAGCAACAGGGGTAAAATGACAAAAATATTAATCATAGACGATGAGTCCTCTGTCATAAAAATGCTGTCTAAGTTGTTAGAAAGAAACAACTATGAGGTAATATCAGCAACAGATGGCAATAAGGGAGTCAGGTTGTTCAAAGAGCATAACCCGGATATCATAATAACCGATCTTATCATGCCTGAAAAAGAAGGCCTGGAAATGATTAGAGAGATAAAACAACTAAAATCAGATGCGAAAATAATTGCGATATCCGGTGGTGGAGCTAACGACCCAAAAATGTATTTAAGCCTTGCTGCAAAATTTGGAGCTGCCCGAACACTAACAAAACCTATTGATACTAAGCTTCTTATTTCAACTATAGAAGAACTTTTAATATAATCGATTAAATAGACGACGCTGACATCAAAATTCTCATCTTTATTGAAATGTATAACTCACAAAAAAGATCCGGTTTTTTAATAATTTAAGTTTGAAAGGGGAATGAAGAATGAAACGTATTTTTGTTTTGATTACAATTGCAATATTTACATTAACAGCGTGTACGGGAACTTTCAAGTTGACAAAAACAGTACACAATATACAACGGAGCCATTCTGAAAAATGGGTCGATGAAGTTCTTTTTCTAGGCTGTGTTATTTTACCGATATACTGGTTTTCACTGTTAGGCGACGCTATTATTTTTAATTCAATAGAGTTTTGGACTGGTAGAAACCCTCTGAAGAATTTAGCTGGTTTGGAAGAGAGAAGAACAATTCAGGATGGTGAAAACAGAGTCGTTATTTCCCGGGGCTATAATGCAGATACAATAAACATTGAATCAAATCTTTCACCGAATGCTCCATTGACTATTCAGAAAAGCGATAAAGGAGTTTTTTTGATGGATAGTACCGGTAAAGTTCTCTACACATCTTCCAAAGATGATAATGGCGGGGTTTCTGTATTTGATAAAAACATGATGCTGGTAAAATATTTTTCTCCGAAAGAAGTGTCAGGAAAACAACTATAATTACATATGTTAAATAGTCCGTAATGAATGGAATTTTATTAAGGGAGTTGAAAAGGTGCTTTATAGGTATTGAACTATGAAGTCGGTAATCAATATATTTAACTTTTATTTAATATGTGATATATTCACTCTACTATTGGTTTTTTAAGCATAATTATAGCACAGGAAAACTAATCGCATGCTTTTTACTTTTCCAGTAACCAACAACTGATGACCAACAACCAATAACCAATATCTTATGGGTTTTAAAAATGAGTAATAAAACACAGAAAATGTTAATTGTTGATGATGAGCCTAAAATATTAAAATTACTTGATAAGGCATTTACCAAAAAAGGTTATGATGTTTTTTCTACTGAGACCCCCTTGAAAGCTCTGGAAATTCAAAAACGTGAAAATATTCAGGTAATGTTTTTTGATCTTCATATGCCTGAAATGAACGGACTTGAACTATGTCGGCTTGTTCGGGCCAACAATCCCATGGCGTTGATTTATGCAATGACAGGTTATTCTTCCCTGTTTGAATTATCCGACTGCAGAGAAGCAGGGTTCGATGATTACTTCAATAAGCCTATAAAAATGCCCGTTTTATTAGAAATAGTTGAGGATTCCTTTAAGACTATTGACCGGTGGAAAAAAGGGGGCTGAACATGAGCCAGCTGTTAAATTTCACCATGTCCAGCCTCATTGATATTATTAATAATCTGCCTCTTGCCATAGCTATTGTTGATGATGAACTTACCGTTCGCATGGTTAATAAACAAGTATTAAACTTTACTAAGAAAAAAGAGTCTGAATTAGTTGGAAAGGTCGGTGGGGATGCTTTTGGCTGTGCAAAGGTTTACGGTAAACCTGAAAACTGCAGTTTTGGAAAGGAGTGTTTGGGGTGCAAATTAAGAATAATGATTAACGAGACATTCTTAACCGACCAACCTCAATTTAAGGTTGAAGTCCCCATGGAATTTCATAATAGAGGTGAACGAATATTAAGATTTTCGACACAACCTATTATACTTGAAAATTGTAAAATGATTTTACTTGCTGTTGAAGATATAACTGCTGTGAAAAAAAAAGAAAAAACAATTATTGTTAATGAGAAACTAAAGTCAGCAGTCGAAACCGGTGGGGCTATTTGTCACGAGATGAATCAACCTCTTCAGGTTATAATAACTGCTCTCGATTTAATTACACTATCTGTAACCTCGGAGTTTGAAGCCTATGATGAAGTTATTGAAATAGGTCAGCAGGTCACAAAACTTACAGATCTCGTGTCTCAGTTAATGCAAATCACCACCTACAAAACAAAAAAATATATTGAAAAGGGTACCATTTTAGATATTGAGCAAAGTTCAAAACTATAATAGATATTTCCTTTTAAAAGTCTTTTTAACAGTGTTCCCATATAATCTAATTCCTATTCCGAATAAATATCATTCAAATAATTTCCCAAATCTTTATTTATTTAGTATTGATGATCTCGTAAAAAGTAATTAGATGGAACTTTTTACGACACTATCAATTATTGGGATAAGCCGAAGGAAGATAAGTGACTATAGAAAATCAGGAACTCGAATTAGCTTTTAATTTCGTTCAGTATACGAACAGAAACCTGTTTCTGACAGGAAAGGCAGGAACGGGCAAGACAACCTTTTTGCATAAGCTAAAAGCCGATACTCATAAGCGAATTGTTGTAGTCGCACCTACGGGGGTTGCAGCGATTAATGCCGGAGGAGTGACGATACATTCCTTTTTTCAAATGCCCTTTGGCCCGATTCTTCCTGAAGATAATGACCCCAAAGGTGAGTTCTCTCAAAATTCTCTGCTTAACAAAAAATTTAATAAAAAGAAGATTAATATCATCAAATCGATGGACCTTTTAGTGATTGACGAAATCAGTATGGTCCGTGCCGATTTACTCGACGGGGTTGACCAGGTGCTGCGGCGATACAGGCACCGGGAAAGGCCCTTTGGCGGGGTGCAGGTTCTTATGATCGGAGATCTGCAGCAACTGGCGCCAATCATAAAACCTGACGAATCGGTATTATTGAAACCCCATTACGATACAGGTTTTTTTTTCAGCAGTCATGTTTTTCAGCAATCACAAACCCTCTGCATTGAGCTGAAACATATCTACAGGCAGAGTAACGAGAACTTTATTAAGATCTTAAATGAGATCAGGGACGATCAATTATCGTCAACGTCGGTATCGGAGCTTAATAAGAGGTATATAGAAGGTTATATCTCTGAAAAGGACGCGGGGTATATTAACTTAACCACCCATAATGCCAAGGCGAAACGTATCAATGATGAACAGCTCGACATGGTAAAATCAAAGCCCCGTTCTTTTGAGGCTTTAGTTGCCGGAACCTTTCCGGAGTATTCTTATCCAACGGAGGAGACTCTGACCCTGAAAGTCGGGGCACAGGTGATGTTTGTAAAGAATGACAGTTCACATAAGAAAGAATACTATAATGGAAAGATAGGTATTATCACTAAAACAGGTGATGATGAAATTTCTGTAAAATGCCCGGATCAGGAGGAGGCAATTGTAGTTAGTTGTGAATTGTGGGAGAATTTTACATACAGTATCAACGAAAAAACAAAAGAGATAGAGGAAGAAGTGGTGGGATCTTTTTTACAATTCCCTCTGCGCCTCGCCTGGGCCATCACTATTCACAAAGCCCAGGGCCTGACCTTTGAAAAAGCAATTATTGATGCCGGTGAATCCTTTGCCCATGGCCAAACATATGTCGCTTTGAGCAGGTGTAAATGCCTGCAGGGCATTATTCTGAGCAGCAGGATAACAGGTGCCGGTATTATCTGTGATAAATCTGTGGCTGGTTTCAATAAACATATGGAAGAAAACCCGACGGGTGATAAAGAACTCTCCGATTCCAGAATCGGTTATCAGTTTTTTTTGCTCCAGGAGTTGTTCGATTACCAGACCTTACAATCGTTGATCACCCGGTGTATCTCGCAACTTCGGCAAGCAGGCAGTGTTGTGGAAGGAAACCTAAAAGATACACTTAATGAAATTCAACAGGCGGCCATGGGTGAACTGATCCGAATTTCATCTTCATTTATCAGGCAATTACAGTCTCTGATGGTCGACGGTCAGGAGCTTGAATCGAGTGAAGTTATTCAGGAACGAATCAGAAAAGCTTGTGTATACTATTCAGACCAGACCAAAAAATCTATTGTCGCCCCCCTCGATGAGACTACTTTTGCAACGGACAATCAGTCTGTAAAAAAACTGATCAACGATTCTCTTGTGAAAATCCGGGAAGAGCTGATTTTCAAGACCATCTGTCTTAAGGCGTGTAAAAAAGGATTCATGGTTGAGGGGTATCTGAAAACAAGGGCCGATGCATTTTTTAAGAAACAGACCGCAAAAACTTCTGCCAAAGCAAAGGTGAAGGATTTAATAAGCGACAACCCTGAATTGTTAAGCCGGTTGCAGGCCTGGCGAAAACGCTCTGCAGAAAAAGAGAATGTCCCATTATCGAGAGTTACCACGCAAAAAGCTATGGTCAGTATTTCCAATAAATTACCCGCCAATAGAACCGAATTGAAGGCCATCAAAGGTATGGGCCAAAAACGTGTGGGAAAATACGGCGAAGTAATTTTAAATCTGGTACTCGATTTTTGCCGGGAAAAGAAGCTGGTTGAGAAGGTTGAGCAGATGGAAACAAAGAAACAACAATTTTTTGATTTCTAAAAATGGCTTCGAAAAGAGCTCAACTACTGCGTTGCGTTGCATCCCTCGTCGCTCGACGTACGAAAAAAGTACGCCTCGCTCTTCGGGATTTACGGCGCCTTGTATTTGAACTCTTTTCGAAGCCATAAAATGGCTTCGAAAAAAACTCAATAACTGCGTTGCACTGCATTCTTCGTCACTGCGGAGTACGGGACGTACACCTCATTCCTCAGGATTTGTGGCGCCTTGTACTTGAACTCTTTTCGAAGCCAAAAAATGGCTTCGAAAAAAACTCAATAACTGCGTTGCACTGCATCCTTCGTCACTGCGGAGTACTGGACGTACACCTCATTCCTTAGGATTTGTGGCGCCTTGTACTTGAGCTCTTTTCGAAGCCATTTTGATTTGGAACAAAAAAAGGCCAAAAGTAGATTGGTCTCCTTTTTTTAAAAACCACAGTCTACACACAATACAGGTATATTCACCGTGATCAGGTATGTTGGTAGGGGCAATCCCCTCGTGGTTGCCCTAATTAATCCAAGGTGCAAAACGACCATCATGTCAATTTGCTTCTATGGTTAATGTCTCACCATCATGTGGGATGAATGTTTTGGATAACAGTTCTCTTTCTTCCAGTTCCTGCTTTAATTGTGAACGGGTTGTAGGGCAGTGGTTCAATGCTTCCAGGTGATTGGCAATAACCTTATGTGGAGCTTGCCGGATAAAGGTTATGATTTCCTCCAACGGCATCAGGATGGGGCCTCCCACATCCAGGCTGGCACTGCCCGCGGCAACCACGGCAATATCCGGTTTGAGTTCAGCCAATGTACGAGCGACTTCATCGGTATAAACAGTATCTCCACTGATATAGATCGAAGGTTCATTCGGAAGTTCAAGAAAAAAACCTGAACCGTTGGCCATTAGTTTGTGTATCCAGCCGTGGCCGTGGCGCGCAGGAATTGCCGTGATCTGACCTCCAAGCAGGGGAGTGGCCTGCCAGTATCCCAATGTGGCTTCAACGGTAATTCCGTTTCTCTTCATGTAGGCGTTATCCTGTTTTTGGCACACGACCGGGACCTTATTTTTCCGCAGGAACGATTTTCCCGGCTTATCGAGGTGGTCGGTATGGGTTAAACGTTCGATCCCAAACTTTTGAGAATGGGTAATGAGGCAATGGGTGACCTTGTCTAAAACCTGAGAGGCATTGTCCGGTAACGGAACAACGGGATTGCTCTTAGGTTTATGTCGACGGTATGTAAAGGGAGGTAATTCCCCTTTTTCACTGAGCATAGGATCGATTAAAATATAATGCGCGTTCGATTCAATAACAAATGTTGCGTTTCGTAAATGATGTACCTTCATTTTTTTCTCCATCGGTTAAGTCTGGCCATAAAACGCACACCCTCATTTTTTGTAGGGTCGATATATCTCTTCCTTATGACGTGTGCTTTTTATATTACAGTATCAGTTGCACATCTATTTTAAAAGTGTCAGTATTGACAAAAATAAGGCGAAATATGACAAAGTTCTTCCGGTAATTCACATCAATGAAATCATCTCTTTTTTTATTATAACCACAGTCCACATACAATATAGGGACATTTACCGTGATCAGATGTGTTGGTAGGGGTAATCCCCCCGTGGTTGCCCTTTTGGGTTTTTATATCTTGGCTTCGGTTTATTTTCATGTGACTTTTTTCAGAGTAATCAACACAACTTCACCTTTGCAGCCGAATCTCACAGGCACACCTGATGTTCCGGCACCTGAGCTTGTATAACCTGTCATATGCTTGTATTTCCATTTACCGTGGACCATTTCCTTAGGGGCATTACAATGAGTTATCACAGGGCCGATCCCGGGAATTTGTACCTGACCGGCATGCGTGTGCCCGCAAAGATATAAATCAGAACCATACTCAGCAGCATCGCGATAGACTTCGGGGCTGTGGGCAACAAGAATTTTGAATGCATCATTGGAGACTTTATTGAACGTTTCTTTAAGATCACTACCTTCATAATAAAACGGATCATCAACCCCGGCTATTATTATTCTGCTGCCCTTTTTCTCAATTGTCTCTGATTCATTAACAAGAAAAATAACACCGGCCTCTCTTAAGGGAGGAACCATTTCAAAACAATCATGATTCCCAAGTACTGCATAAATTCCATCTTTTGCATTAATATCCCCAATAAGTTCCTTCATAGATTCCAGAGCTTTTGAAAACGAACCGTATGATTCCGTCCTGTAATCGCCTCCCAAAATACAAAGATCGACAGAGAGATTTTTTACAATACTTCTTAATTTTTCAGTAAGACCATCAAGGCAATCAAGATGTAGATCGGAAATAAACAACACCTGGTAATTATGGAAACTATCAGGTAATTTATTGAACTCAAAATTAAGAGTTTTCAAATTAACATCAAGAGCATTCTTCATCCCAACATTATAAAGTCCCAACAGTCTGAAAACTGTTTTCATAAACAGATGATAATAAATTGTCCGTTCAATATTTAATACGGGATGAAACGGATAGCTGATTGTCTGACAGGCACGCCACTCCCTGAAACGAATTTTAAGAAGGATCTCTCTTGAGTAGCTGTGAAACGGCCTGGTTAGCAAAACCTCATTTAAAAACAAAGAACCTAAAAATGTAGTAATAATAAAAACAATCAGCAAAAACACAACGTGAATTCCTGAAAGTGAAAATACAGGGCCTAATAGAACAAGTGGAAACAAACCCTCAAGCAGTTGATCAAATACCGGAACAACCTTACCTGGAGAGAGACTAAATCGTCTTTTAGTAAAGCTTCCAAAAATGTCTCCCACCATACTCAATAAGCCGGAAATAAATCCAACCCACAAAGGAAAACCAAGCAACAATCCAATGATACTGCCTGCAATAACACCGCAGATTAAACCGCGCACCGTCTTATGATTTCCGAACAAGCGCTTTCCATCAATAAAAAGAGTTTCTTTGTCTAGCGGCCAACTCCATTTTTTTGCAAAAACATAACCAAGAAGAACCGGAGTCAGGTTTATCGACCATAAAAGTATCAATATTTTTAGGGTTATAATCATTTATTATTCCGAAAAAGTGTTTATATGATCCCGTACTTCGCAGTTACGAAGGATGCGTGCAATTTAATTATTGAGGTTTTTTCGAAGCCGTTTATAATTATACTAGAAAAGTAGTAAACATGCCACATACAATATTGGGACACACACCGTGATCAGGTATATTGATGTAGGAGCAATCCCCCCGTGTTTGCCCTTTTTTTTAACGAATTGCAAAGTCAATAACCCTCTGTGGAAAATAAAAAGGCAGGGCCAAACT
>PJEL010001906.1_pt1 | contig 19960 bp, 14 predicted proteins | sample 1853271 | NCBI WGS metagenome assembly PJEL01 (sample SAMN08108733, study PRJNA415343) | Invertebrate metagenome, whole genome shotgun sequencing project. | host: Globobulimina | place: Sweden: Gullmar Fjord | collected 2015-08
GAAGAGTTTATGGTAAGTGCAACTAACCCATACGTAAGCAGCACAGGGTATTCGATACTCAAAAAAGGCGGTAACGCAGTCGATGCCATGGTTGCGATGCAGATGACCATGTCGGTGGTAGAACCGGATATGACAGGGATCGGTGGTGGTACTTTTGCGCTGTTTTATCAAAAAGACAAAGACCAATTCCTCGCACTCGATGGGCGCGACGAAGCGCCCTCAAGTGCGACTCCAGATATGTTTATGGAAGGTGGAAAAGCACTCAGTCGAAATGAGATTTTAGGACCAAGATCTGTCGCAGTTCCCGGCACGCTCCGTTTGCTCTATAGCACTCATCAAGAATACGGAAAACTGCCATGGTCAGAGCTTGTTCAGCCTGCCATTGAGCTTGCCAGTAAAGGTTATGCAATGAACAGCTACACCTATGACATCGTGGTTCGTGAGCAAGAACGATTGATTGAAGACCCAGAAATCAAAGCACTCTATTGGAATAACGGCGAGATTAAACCAACAGGCACTTTGATGACCAATTCAGAGCTTGCCAACACACTGACCAATATTGCTCAACAAGGTGACAAATACCTTTATGGCGGCGAGTTTGGTAAGCACATCGTAGAAACGGTCAATAGCCGTATCGACTCAGACCACGCTAAGCTCTCTATCGAAGACTTTGAGCACTACCACGTTAAACAACGTGATGTCATTGAGAGCGACTATCGAGGCAATAAAATTGTCTCGTTTGGCTACCCTGCCTCTGGTGGCGTGATGGTTGCTCAAAGTCTTGAAATGCTAGAAGCCTATGACTTGGCAGACATGTCCAAAACCGATGTGGAACCTTGGCGCTTAATGACGGAAGCAATGCGAATCGCCAAAGCCGATCGAATCGCTTATGCGGGCGATCCTGATTACGTTGAAGCCCCTGTGAATGCCCTGCTCGACAAATCCTACATCGATGAACGACGCAAACTGATCCCTGAAAGTGGCATTGCTCAAAACAACCCTAAAGCGGGGAAAGTCACCGATACCGAATACGCGCAGTATCAAGGCTTTGAGAGTCAAGATACCGGACACATTTCCATTATCGACAAAGACGGAAATGCGATTGCAATGACAAGTACAGTCGGCACAGGCATGGGTTCAGGAGTAATGGTCGACGGCGTGATTCTTAACGCGCAAATGGCAAACTTCTCAACCAAACCAACTATCAATGGTAAGCCGACACAAAACGCTATCGAAGCAGGCAAACGTCCTCGCTCAGCGATTACGCCGTTAATGGTGATCGACAAAAAAGACGACCTGCGCTTAGTGGTCGGGTCTCCGGGTAGTTCGCAAATCCCAGGTTACGTGTTGAAAACCGTGGTTGGCGTTCTCGATTGGGATCTCTCCGCACAAGAAGCAATTGACCTGCCGAACATTCAGTACGGCACTAAAATTGATCGAACCAAACCTTATGACCCAACAGGTTTATTAGTTGAGAAGAAGACTTACGCTGAAATGCTTGTCCCTGAATTTATGCAGCTTGGTTATCCAGTGCATGTGATTCCAGTGGTCAGCGGTTTGAATGCCATTGAAATCAAAGATGGCAAGATCCACGGCGCAACAGACAGACGTCGCGCATCCACCTCAATGGGCGAATGATTTAACTAAATGGGTGAGCGACTACGTTCACCCACTTTAGACGCCTCCAACTTGCTTCTTATTCTAAAACACATTCCAAACAGGACTCTATGACCCGTCTTGGTATGAGTCGACACTAAATGTAAAAAAGCCAGTCGAACATTTCGACTGGCTTTTCATTAGCGGCTTCGCTATTTACTCATACAAGGATTATGAGCTTGGTGCTACTCGCTTCTCTTTCAGCTGATCAATTACGTAACCCGGTGCCACTTTTGAAAGCTCTGCCAAGCATTCATCCGTTTTTTCATTACCGTAACGTACGTAGATGTCACATACTGCGTATAGCTGCTCTGGTGAACCAGAGATCAAATACGCTTTCTCGAAAGATTTAGTCGACTTATCGATATTCAACTCTTCTTGCAATACTCCATTCAAGTACCAGTAGTAGCTGTTATCTTTCGCAAGTTCTGCTGCTACTTCAATCTCATTTGCCGCAGCACTCTTGTCTTCAAGACGAACCAGTGTCAAAGATTTAGAATAATGCATCGCTGCATTGTCTGGTACGTTCTTCAAACCGCGATCTAACACTTCAACCGCTTGTTGGTCTTTGCTCTGTGATCGGAAGTTATCAGCATAGCTCAGCCAAACTTGTGGCTCTTCGGGATGAGTTTTGATGAGCTCTAGATAAACCGTTTCCGCCTTATCCCACTCGTTGTGCCAGCGAAGCACATCAGCAAACAACAATTGAAATTTTTCAGATTCTTGCGTTTCCAAGAAGCTAATCAACTCTTGTACTGGTGGTTCAATTTGTGCTTTTTGTTGGTCATCTAGAACATTAAAGTCACGAATCAGATTTGACGTTGCCGTGTGACGAACCATGGTATCGGTGTCTTTTAACAGTGGCGACACCAATGCCCAACGATGCTCAAGTTGGTAAGGTTCAGAACCGATCACTGCGGCTTCACGAACTTCAGGGTTTTGATCTTTTAAGCCCCTAGCAACCGCCACCAGCGCATTCTGGCTTGGGTATTTCGCAAGTTCTTGCAATGCACCAGTACGGTTCTCGATCGATTGATTCTGATCTTGTGCCATGTAAGACAATTGTTGAATACGGGATTGAGTGTCCGTCATTTCAAGCACTTGATTGATATTTTGCGCTGGTGCATCAACGGTTTGTTGAACGCTATTCGCAGACATAGCCGACGTTGAGATCAATGCGGACGTTGAAACCAATAAAGCAACCGCAGTCGCTAAACTCTTCTTCATCATAGTATTACCTTAAACTAGAGAAACTTAGCCTGTCCTTAGACACGTATTTAATTAAAATTCGTTAGGCTCTATAAACCTATACACTGAGTTAGAACTTGGTCTCGAACGTAGCTTGTTGCGCCCGTTTTGCACGATGCGCCATCAATACTGAGTCACTGAATTTACCATGAGCCACAGGATGCCCCATGGCACGTGCAACATAAGCCATAGACTTATCAACGTGGGAAAAGAATTTGTGCCAACCTGCACACAAATAGTTCAGACCCGGCTCACCAGCACGAGTTTTGATAAAGCGGTTCTTAGGACACTCACCATGACACGCAAACTTGTAGTCACATTGCTGACATTGACTGGTCAGCGTGCGTGATTTAGCAAAACCAAATTTCTGTTGTGGTGCGCTGTATGCGAGGTCATCAAGCTTCTCGTGGTGGATGTTGCCTATTTTATATTCAGGGTAAACGTAGTGGTCACAAGAAAATACGTCGCCGTTTGGCTCCATCGCTAAGCCTTTACCGCAAATCTCATTCAAGGTGCAAAGCGGGTTCGGACGACCAATCCACGTTTCTAAGCTCGCTTCAAAATACTGAACGAACACTTTACCGATGTCATTCTTTGCCCACTCGTCAAACACAGCAATCAGGAAGTTACCCCAAGCCAAATCAGACACACACCAAGATTCCATGATCGAATCTTTATGGCCAGGGATCAAACGCTTGTCACCTTGCTTAAGTTGCTCACTCACTTGAGACGTTTGTGGCGCAACAGTTCTAAAGGTTTTCTGTTCAACGATAGGAATAAACTGCATTTGTGGAGACTTCACCACATCACGCAAGAAGCGATACACTTCGAGTGCATTTTGACTGGTCAGGTTATTCACACAGGTAAGCGTGGCGAATTTCACTTGGTGTTTGTGCAGCAACTCAACAGCCGCCATTACTTGTTTGAAGGTGCCACGCCCAGCTCTGTTGACACGATACGCATTGTGCAGCATTTCAGGGCCATCAATACTCAAACCAATCAGGAAGTTATTCTTTGCTAAGAAGCGACCCCAATCATCATTGAGCAGAGTGCCGTTAGTTTGTAGGTCGTTTGAAATCAATACACCCTCAGGCTGATACTTTTTCTGTAGTTCAACCACACGTTCGAAATACGCTAACCCAAGCATGGTCGGTTCACCGCCCTGCCACGAGAAGATGATTTCAGGGGTATTTTGACCTTCGATGTATTGTCGGATGTAAGTCTCTAACGTCTCATCATCCATTCTTGGAGAACTGCCTTTCTTGTACTCCAACAAATCTTGCTTACTTAGGTAATAACAATATTTACAGTCAATGTTACACGCTGCGCCAATCGGTTTAGCCATAACATGCAAACGCTTAGACGCTTTACCGTTATATTGTGGACCTTGAGTAATGTGCATGATTTACCTACCTATCTTATTATCTTGTTCCCATCATAATTCCTAATAAAGTCAGTGGCATGTTATACCCTTTATAACCAATAGGAATGACCTTAAACGTTAGAATCACAGCCTATTTCGAACATTTGAGGCACGTGATGAAATTTTTCAATTACAAACATTTAGCAGCAGTTAGCAGCGTCACCATGACTATTTTCCTGAGCGGCTGTGCAAACGTGCCTACACACCCTATCGCCCAACAAATCGACCAAGAGATGGTGTTGGTTGAGGGCGGTACATTCACCATGGGTTCAAACCTCCCTGAAGCAAGCAAAGCCGAGCGACCTGCACGAGATATAACTGTAGATAGTTTCTACATCGCGAAGTTTGAGGTGACTCAAGAATTGTTCGAATCGGTGATGGGTTCATCTCTCAGTTATTTCCAAAACCCGCAAGTTCCGGTCAATAACCTAAGCTGGCAACAAGCGAACTATTTCGTTGAACAGCTGAATGAACTAACGGGCGAAGAATACCGCCTGCCGACTGAAGCTGAATGGGAGTTTGCAGCGAAGGGTGGCAACAAAAGCAAAGGCTATACTTACAGTGGTTCCAACAACTTAGATGATGTTGCGTGGTACTCAGCAAATTCAAAAAATAGCGCGCATCCTGTCGGGCTAAAGAAGCCAAATGAACTAGGCTTATATGACATGACAGGAAACGTTGGTGAGTTTGTCATTGATGCTTTCGATGACACCTTCTACAGATTCGGTCCAACAGACAATCCAAACAATGCTAAACACAGTGACGTTGGTTTATCACACAAATCAGTGCGCGGTGGCAGCTTTGCTTATGACGAAGATGAATCTGAAAGTTACCGTCGTGATTTCGCAAGCCAATCGATCACGATGTCGGATATGGGTCTGCGCCTAGTAAAAGATGCAGACTAACAAAATACCCATGGTAGCTGAACAACGGACAACCTCTGTTCAGTGATTAATCCATGTCATTTTGAATAACGAAATTACATTGAATAAGGATACTCTATGCAATACACCAAGCTTTCAGGGCTTACACTTGCGTTACTCTGCGCCTTTCCAGCCTCAGCCGCAGAGAAGCCAGACCTAGTCTTACAAATCACGGTAGATGGCCTACGAGCAGATCTTATCGAGCGATATAAGCACAACTTCGGTGAAGGTGGTTTTCGCTACTTAATGGATGACGGTACCTACTACACCAATGCGAACTACCAGCACGGCAACACAGAAACCATTGTCGGTCATGTATCGCTTGCAACAGGCGCTCCACCGAGTGTTCATGGCATGGTAGGGAATGTTTGGTATGACCGCAGTGAAGAACGTTTGGTGTATAACGTTGAAGACGGTAACTACAAGATGCTGACTTCAGGGGCGGGTGTCGACAAAGCAACCGAGATCGACCCAACGCAAAAGACAGCACAAGGTGATGGTCGCTCTCCAGAGCCTATACTTGCTACCACCTTTGGTGATGAACTGATGATTTCCAATAGCGGAAAATCCAAAGTCTTCGGTGTCTCAGTAAAAGATCGAGGGGCGATCTCACTTGCTGGACACAGTGGCAAAGCGTTCTGGTTCTCGAAAGCACAGTCTGAGTTTGTTACCAGTAATTATTACTATGACGAATATCCAGCTTGGGTATCTCGTTGGAATGAAAAAGAAATTGCAGCCCAATACTCTAAGCAAAAGTGGGAGTTATCATTACCACGTGAAAACTACACCCTGCAAGAACACAACACAGACCACAAGGTTAAGTTAGGCGATTTCCAACGCACCTTCCCTCACCCATACGGCCCTGCAAGCTATAAATACTACAGCACAACATTAACCGTGAGCCCAGCTGGCGATGAGATTACAGAGAACTTTGCAAGCACGCTGTTGATGCAAGAGAAGTTAGGCCAAGGCGACGTCACCGATTACCTATCAGTAAGTTTCTCATCCAACGACTATGTGGTTCACCTCTACGGGCCTGAAAGCCTAGAGACCGAAGACAACCTAATTCGACTTGATAAGACGATCGCTAAGCTTCTTAAAACCGTCGATAACCAAGTTGGCCTTGAGAACACGTTAATTGTATTGTCTGCCGATCACGGTGTACCTGAATCTTCACCTGCGGCAAATGCTCTGGGTTTCAATCAAGCTCAGTACTTCAACAAAGATACGTTGCTGTCGAGTGGCGTAGAGAAACGATTGAAGGATGAGTTTGGTTTATCCAAAGACGCAATACGCTTGTATGCACAGCCTTATATTTATCTGAATCACGATTTAATCGCGGAGAAGAAACTTGACCTGGCTAAGGTACAAGAAGCGATTGCTGATGAGATTGCAAAAATAAAAGGCGTTGCGTTTGCCGTATCGAGCAGCGATATTGCGACGAACCGAGTCCCTGATACTCATGTAATGCAGCTCATTAAGAACAACTACCACCCTGCTCGTTCTGGCGATGTGTATGTGGTATTTGCTCCACGTAGCTACATTAACGACATGGAAGGCCTTCAAATTGCCTCGACTCATGGTTCACCTTGGAAATACGATACGCATGTACCCGTTATTTTCGCAGGGTATGATGTGGATGCTAAGAAGGTTTCACGTCCAGTCACGCCATACGACATTGCACCGACACTTTCGAACAAACTGGGGATCACTCAACCAAGTGGTTCAATTGGACAAGTGCTAGAAGAAATCACTGAATAATCCAAATCACGGTGTTTGTAAGTCAGACTTCCAAACCCCAAACATAGAAAGAGCCGCTAATCTGCTTAAGCTTAAACAAAGCGAGTTTAAACAGATTTTCGGCTCTTTTTGTAATGCTCGATAGAGTCACGCGAACCTAATTCTTACCCGAGTAGCGAAACGCTTCTCTGGTTAGCTGATTCAATTGCTCATCAGTCATTTTATTATGCACAACGTTTATACGGCCCAAATAAACCAACGGAACTTCTGCCTCTCGCTCTTGCAAGTGAAACTTAATCGCTTCAGCCGTCGCCACACCAAGGTCATCACTCATTCGCATGGGTGTCGCATCTAACTCGTCAGAACGAATCTTTTCGATCTCTTTTGCAGTACCGCCCCAACCTGTCACATAAACTTCAGATAACATATCAGCTTTGTTTAAAGCATCTACGGCACCCATGGTCATCGCCGTATTGGCATTGTGAACCATGGTCACCTCAGGAAAGTTACCTAACACTAAGCGAATTCCATCGGCGCCGCCTATCTTTTGATACTGTCCGAAGTGCTCATATACCGTTAACCAGTCACCTTTCTCTTCTACACAATCGATGAAACCTTGTGAACGCTGCGTATCGGTGATTCCCGGAATTCCTCGATTGGCAGAAAACTCGACCTCATTCCCTAACTCTTGCACCACATGGTCACACAACACTTCCGCACCCATTGCACTTGAGAAATCAAACCAACTGTCTGGTTGATGTTTCCATTGCTCATTGGGGGTGTGAAAAGCCCAAATAAAGGTTTTGAACTCTGTTGATGCAGACAGTTTCTGGATGTTTCCAGCTTGTATGCCCAGTTCAGAAGGACCAAAAATTACGAAGTCATAGGGCATTTCAGAATTTAGCACTTGATCGGTGTATTGAGTCTGCAATGAGTGCTCAATTTGTCTCGAAGTAAACTCTTTAATTTCGAATGGTAGCTCTAAAGCGATCAATCTTTCCTTCAATGCCGTGTAATTTCGCGTCCAAAAGTCAGAAATATCTGCACTGGGGTAAATTAGGGCAATTCTGACCGGTTTCTCTACCGACATTGGAGTTAGCGAGATTGGCTCGCCACTCACAGTCTCTTGAAATTTTTCAAGTTTCTTTACATCAGCCTCCGACCTTACCCCGTCAGCATTGACGTACAAAGGGAGGCAAAAACACGCTACCAGTAGGGTTGGTAAAACATTTTTATAAAGTTGACCCGGCATAACTGTTACCAAATGTTTGAATGTTTATTAACAATATTATAAATATAGAGCGATTATAAGTTAAAGCGTTTTATAAGCCATATGAATAAGAGATTAAATTTTGCGAGTTTGTTGCTCGCTACTACTTGCTACTCTCAGAGTTTTGCGGGTAATCATGAAGACGATTTCTTCCAATATGCTGAAGAAAAAGTGATGCGAGCGGTTTCCAACCAGAGAACTTGGGATGGCCCAATGCAAGGTCCTGCAGTGCGTCATGAAAAAAACGTTATTTTTGTCGCGTCTGACTTGCGCAATGGTGGCGTGTATGGTGTAGGAAAAGGCATATCTGAAGCCATTTCTAACCTTAATTGGCACCTTAGGTTCATCGATGGCTTAGGCTCAGAAGTGCGCCAAGGTGCGGCGATCAGAAAAGCGATTGGCTTTGAACCCGATGCCATTGTTCTAGGCGGTATCGACGCAGTTCGACACAAAGCCATTTTGAAAAAAGCTGAAGATCTAGGGATCGTTGTTATTGGTTGGCACGCCACTGAACTCGTCGGTGGAAACCCAGACATTGGCTTATACACCAATATCACAACCGACCCTCTTGATGTGGCCGAAATAGCGGCACTACTCGCTATAGTCAACTCAAATGGCCGTGCCAAAACCGTGGTGTTCACCGACCCGAACTATGAAATAGCGATGATCAAAGCCAACGCTATGGTCAACACGATTAAACGTTGTAACACGTGCGATGTTCTTGAGCTGAACTACCTGCCGCTAGAAAAAATCGCCGAACAAATGCCTGCAACATTAAAAATGCTAGAGAAGAAATACGACGAAAAAATCACGCATATACTAGCAATTAACGATCTATACATTGATTACGCGATCCCTTCTCTAGAGTCTAATCTCGAGGAGTACAGACTGATTCCACAAAACATTTCTGCAGGTGACGGAAGTAAAGCCGCATACAAACGAATTAACAGTGGCCAGTTCCAATTGGCTACTGTCCCTGAACCGCTTTATTTACAAGGCTGGCAAATTGTCGACGAGCTCAACCGAGCCTTTAACAACATGCCACCGAGTGGCTACTCTGCCCCTGTTCATCTCGTCACACCTGATAATGTTGAAGAGCTAATAAGCCAAGAAGACAAAGGTATTTACGACCCTAAAAACGGTTACCGTGAAGCGTATCTGAGAATTTGGAAGCCACAATGAAATTACGTCAGATAAACATCACCCAACGACTCATTATTTCGAACCTTTTATCGTTGTTGATCGTCAGCCTCGCCGTCATCATGGTGATTCGGTCGCTCTATTACGTAGAATCGACACTCAAAACCGAAACCTCTACACACGTTTCAGAGTTAATAGTGAACTCCGAAATCAGCCGCCGAGTGTTCACTTTAACGTCTCGAGTGAAACTGCTTGAACAAACCTTCTTGTTCAGCGAAACCACCTTGTCTGAAGAAGCGTTTAACGTGGATTTCCAACTGCAACGCCTAAGAGATTTGTCGACCAATGAAGGGTTCTCGCAAAAGATTGATGCCTTTATTAATAACTTCCACCGATTCTTGGGTAGCTCACTGGCACTGAATAGAATCTTTAAGCAAACAAATCAAATCGATGCAACCTTAGCCGATCAACTGAATCAGCTCGAATTTGCGATAGCCGATAGTAAGCTCAGGCACTTAGACCAACCTAACTTTATCCGTTATAACAATGAATTAGACCTTATCAACATGTTGAGAGAGTCTTTTCTAACTTCAGGAAAAATGGTTGGCGACATACACAGTCGTATCACTCCAGAAACCGAGAAAGTACTGCTTATCGAAGTAGAGAAAGAACTCGATATCTTTTTGCTTCACTTAGAAAACGTCGATATCGAAACGCCAGCGGTTATCACCGAGAAGAAACGAATCAGTCGAACGGTTAAACGATACAACGCCGCTTTGAAGCGTATTCGCGCTAATCTAGAACAGCGTTGGTTAGTGATGGCGTCACTCTTGGCAGCACAAAGTGACTTGTTAGAGATGGTAGAAAACACCGAGTTACGTGTCCAAACCCAAGCCTTAGAGTTAACCGACCAACTTGAAAAAGAGATCGGTTTATCAAGGTTGAACGCCATTATCATGAGCTTTTTCGCGATTGTATTGTCGATGCTGTTGGTCAACCACGTGGTTAGACACCACATTAGACAGCCCCTTAATGCTCTGAGGCATGGCTTCGACCGTTTAGAATCCGGTAGCCTCAAGAACCCAATCAACTTAGGCAGAAATGACGAATGGTCTCACTTAGAAAAAGCCTATAACAACATGGCATCGAGACTGTCTGAAGCCTATTTGGATCTCACGGAGGAAAAGAAGAACTTCGACTTCCTTGCCCATCATGATCCGCTGACCAACTTAGCGAATCGACTATTAGCAACCAAGCAGTTAGACAAAGAAATAAAGCGTTCAAGTGAGAACAACGCACCTTTCTTATTGTTTTATCTCGATATTGACGAATTTAAGACCATCAATGACTCGTTAGGCCACGCGCCAGGCGACAACCTATTGGTTAATGTCTCTGACATTCTGAGTAAGCTGGTCGGAGACAAAGGCTTTGTGGCTCGAATGGGCGGAGATGAATTCTTGGTCATGTATTCAAACGTTGGTTTGGATGAGGGCGAGCCAATCGCTGATCGCTTGAACCAAGCATTGAGAAAGCCCTATTACATTGATGACAACTCTATCTTTGTATCAGCGAGTATCGGCGTGTGTGAATACCCGACTCACGGTTTGGATCGTGAAACCCTAATTCGAAACGCAGATACCGCCATGTATCACGCCAAACGTAATGGTAGAGACCAATACCGAGTTTATGCTGATGAGATGACCCATGCGGTCAATGACTTAATCGAAACCAATATGGGGCTTCATCAAGCCATCGCCAATGATGAACTGGAAGTCTACTTCCAGCCTAAGGTGGATTTGAATTCCCAAGACATCATTGGAGCTGAAGCTTTGATTCGATGGAGACATCCCAAGTTAGGGCTACTACCACCGGTTGATTTTCTTGAAGTCGCCGAGAGAAGTGACTTAATCATCGACATTGATAAGTGGGTGTTTAAGAAAGTCGCCAACCTGATCACCGAGTGGCAGCGCGCGGGCTTAGACCTTCAAGGGGTGATTTTCTCTATCAACTTCTCAGCCAGAATGTTCTACATGACCGACCTCGCTGAACAACTGCAAGTGATACTCGACGAAACCGATTGTCAGCCGTATCAGTTGCTGCTGGAAATTACTGAAAGAGACATGATGCGAGATTTCGAGACATGCTCAAGGACCATCGAAGTGCTTCATTCGAAGGGGTATAAGATCGCGATTGATGATTTTGGTACGGGTTATTCTTCATTGTCAGTGTTGAAAAATCTGTCTGCTGATTGCGTCAAGTTAGACCGAAGCTTTATTGAAGACATTAACTCGTCGAAGGTCGACTACGAGATCACTTGCGCGGTACTCAAACTCGCACAAATACTGGATTTTTCAGTGATAGCAGAAGGTTTGGAAACTCAAAACCACGTAGAGACCCTGCGTCAGATAGGTTGTAAATATGCTCAAGGCTATTTCTTCGCAAGGCCGTTGCCGATTGATGATTGGGTGTCTTACTTCTTGCTCCACTCAGAACAGACGCCAAAAGAGGCATAACAGCTGTTAGCTGCATAATAGGTCTTAGCGGCATAAATGACTACATTGGGTAAGAAGCCTCGCCGCAAAGATCGCTTGCCTTAATTCTGGGATATTGGTTTTCTTTCTACGTAGAATCGCGCGAGTGCGGCCATCACGGAGTCCTTCTAAGGCTTAGTCGATGTGTCCTTTGCTGCCGCTTTGATTTTAGCACGCAGCCATTTATGGCTTGGTTCGTTAGTGCGGCTTGGGTGCCAAATCATACACATATCGAGGTCTTCCAAATCAAAGGGCAAAGGCAGTGTTCTGACATTGTACTTTTCAGCAAAACATCGCACCGATGACATAGGAAGCATGCCAATAGCATCAGATCCCTCAATCACAGGGAGCATCTCGACAACACCAGCAGCTCGATACACAACTCTTCGCTTTTCCAAATCACTAAAGTGTTCAGAGCTTAATAAGCTTTTACGTGCATGCCAGCGTGACACCACGACGTGATCGAGAGTAAGAAATTGCTCCATATTGATAGTATCGCTAATTACGGGGTGATCTGAACGGCACACCACCACGAGCTCCTCTGTAGAAACTACCTCGTGCTTGAGCGTGGTTCTTCCTCTTGGCGTCATATCAATGATCACATCGTGTCTTTGGAGCCTCAAGTCCGATTCATAATCTTCTGTAAACAAAGGATGGACTTCTAACGCGATGTTCGGCGCCACTTGGCTAATCAACTGCATGACTCTTGGCACCATTTCGTAGCTTGCCGCGGAAACGCAGGCGATAGAGAAAATACGATTTGATGTTTTTGGGTCAAAGTCTCTTGAAGCCGATAAGGTAGAAGTAAAGTTCTTAAGCGCAGCAGCCATTGCAGGGTAAATATCAATAGCAAAAGTGGTCGGCTCTACGCCTGATGTGGTTCGGTGAAACAGTGGTTCGTCATAGATATCTCGCAACCGTGCAAGCGCTTTGCTCACAGCAGGTTGGCTTATGTCCATGCGATTAGCAGCCCTAGACAAGTTCTGCTCTTCATAGATAGCAACAAATATAGGAATTAAATTGAGTTCGGTGCTTTTCATACAGTTCCATATTAAAGAAGCAGTTCCCCTAATAGTAGAGAAACTGCCGATTATGTTCGATGTGAATTGCTTCAGTTTGTGCAGAATGCCCCGATAAACCCAGAATTTTTATCGGTATTTCAATAAAACGCTTTCCATCACTTCGCAGCACTTTTTATATCAAACGGCTATATTTCTCATCGAACAACTCGTTTAGCCCTCGTATAAAACTAGGTTTTATCTTTTAAGTCTGGCAAAGCTTTAGGGATTCTCAATCGGTCAAAAATCGAACGAGAGTTACTTGGATTTAATTTGTCGCTGGGTAAGTTACGTAAGCCGTTCCATAAACGTGAAAATACGTTTCTATCTTCACGCCCTTTCTGAAGCGCTTCACTATCCTCCATCCAACGTTTTTGTCCGCTCGCTTTACCCAATTCTAATTGAGCGGTTTCTCTGCGCAATTGACGATAGATAAAGGTTCTCAAGGCAGGCCAATTATTTTGCTTAAGCAAACGACGTAATACTAACCAGCTTGGTGTTGGTCGGTTTTTGTAATAGCGCTTCGCCGCAACGAATAATATGCCACATAACACCACTGCCAAACCAACGCTTATAAAGACCGACATGTAAGCTTTGATGAAAGATTGGACTGTGTGTTTAGCTTCAAACACCTCGCCTTTTATCACCACGCTCTCAAGACGCTGATTTTTGCTGTCCCACCACTGGAATGTGAACTCCGGTAAGGTAAATTCACCACCTTGCTGAATCACATAAACCGTCTCTTCAATTCTACTGGAACGGTAGTCACCACGTTCTTGTGTGTCATCTAAACGATTAGGCTGCGGGTAAGCTTGATATTGCTGCGTCGATTCATTGGTCAACACATTGGGAAGTAACACCGACAAACTGTCTTTCGCTTTGATCGTCACGGTTCGAGTAACCGCATCACCCACTTTTAAGTCCTCGCTCGAACGTTGCCATTGCTGCTCAACATCCACGTCTGTCGCAGAAAACCAAGGCGATTCATCGCTCAACAAACCAGACGGTAATGAGGCTTCAAACTTAATCGGCTGCGTGTAAAGCGTGCCGCCAACGTTTGAACCATCAGGAGCAGAAACTTGGATACGAACCGGTACGGTTGGAATCACAAACTCGCCAGAAGTCATCGGATAAAGCGTCACTTCCCAACGTTGGCGTGACCATGTCGTGCCATCCACACGTTCAGTGTAGTTCGTCGCTAATTGGTTACGCTGCTTTGCAATTACATTGGGGATTTCGATGCTACCAATTCGCGTACCACCCGTAAGCCAACGAGGGGTCGCCACCTCAATATTCAGAATCACTTGCTCATTAACGCTGACTTTCGCTGGCGTTATCTTATCGCCTGACTTCGGTTTTTCTCCAACCCAAGCGACCAGTTCAACATCACCACTCTTCTGCAGATCATAGATATCAGCCGCAGAAACAAGAGTAGGGAAAACGTTGCTAATCAATAGAACCATCGACACAAGCAAGGTTTTGGTTAGTTTAAAGGACTCTGAGCGCCCTACCTTTGTTTGAACCACTTCAAGAGCTAAATCATATCGACTCATTGTGTTTGCTCCTGTTTTGGCGCCTGTTCTTGTTTTCGCATCTGCTCTATCGAAGGCGCAGGATCTCTTAACTGAATTTGGAATTTGGATTTCAAGAAGAACTTAGGATCGGCTTCTACGCGCTTCAACCACTTGTCGGCAAGTTCTTGGCTGCCCAAAATCTCATTCGCGTTAAGTGTTTCCTTGAGCATCAATTCCGCTACCGTTTCCTCTTCTGCACCATCACCCGTACGCGGCTGATCGTCATCCAACTCTAAAGATTCTTCAGGGCCATCTGTGGTTCCAGATTGGCTTTCACTGGTGCGATTAACCTCTTCGACAATGCCACTAAGCACAGCAAGATTGTTCTCCACATCCGTTCTTAGTTCTGGTGACAGACCCTCTTCCTCGCTTAATGACTTCAAAAGGTCTCGCGCGGCAAGGTATTCTCGCTGCCTGGCTAACGCGCTCGCCGCGTTGTATAAACCAAGATCAGTTTTGGTTTGTAAAAAGGCACTGTGAGCTAACTTAAAATCACGAGCATAGTAGTAAGCCGCACCTTTTCGCATTGGGTCAGTAAAATGTTTTGCTGCTTCAAGGTATTCCTTCTGGTTCAACAGACGTTGACCTTGCTGATCGGGCGTTAACCATAAGTCCCACCACCATTGAGCGGTCTTATCCCAAGCTGTAAGCGACTCCACTACGATTGGTTTCTCAGCAGTTAAATTGACTGTTTTCGCCAAAGTGCTTGGTGAATAGATGCTACCTGTAATCAGCACGCCAACGACACACCACTGCACCAGCCACCCTTTTCTGAACCACAACAACATAATGATAGCCATTGGAATAAGTAGCCCGTATCCCATGTCTTTCCAAGGCATTGAAGATTCACCGTTGAGTTGCATGTTTCTTTCAACCGCGTTGTTGAGCTGTTGGATATCCGAATCATCAACGGTCACTTCGATCAGTCGTCCACCTGTCTTACTCGCTAAGTTACGCAGTGAATCTAGGTCGACAGGATTATCGCTCACCACATTACTGTTTCCTGCGGCTAGAATGAGCAACTGATACGGATTGTCGTTAAAGAAGCTCTCGAACGCTCTGATGGTACTTGGATTAACACCATCCGATACCAACAACACTGACGAACCTAGCTCACCAGACAATTGCTGATTTATGAGTGGCAGCGCTTCTTCTGCTGACTTACCTGATACAGGCATGATGTCAGGTGTGATAGCCGCAAGAAACGGTTCGAAGACCTTGCTGTCTTGAGTCACAGGCATTGCAACGTGGGCACTGCCCGCATACACAACCAAACCTGTGTTACCGCCCTTGCGAGCTGCCAATAAGTCTCTAATTTTCTGCTTAGATCGTTCCAATCGACTTGGAGGCAAATCTTTAGCGAGCATAGATTCACTATTATCGAGTACAACCAACATCGACGCTTTGTCTTCCCCAAAAGGTGAAGCTTCACGCTGCCATGTTGGGCCCGAACAGATAATGATGGAGATAGTTACAATCACAACCAATAGCTTCAATGGCAGCTGCTTACGCCAGCCTGTTTCTCCAATGGTCAAGGCATCACGTAAATGTGCTGGTAGAATGTCTTTCCACGTTGGCTTAGTTTCTTCTCTCCAACGAACCCATAACAAGAAGAACATCGGAATAAAAGCCAATAACCACAATGGTCGAATAAAGTGAAACTGAGTAAAGAATTGTTGCAACATGAGAGAATCAGGCATCGTTCTCTCCTTTTAAATTTTTCTTTGAAGAAACCAAAAGCGATCTTCTACGGATTGTCGCCAAGCTAAACACAGTCAAATACATCACAACAACAATGGCCATCAAGTAATGATGTAACCCCTGTTTAGGACGATAAGTCGTACTCTCATACAGCTGAGGCTCTAGTTCACCGATTTGAGTGTAGGCTTTGGTCAGTTCATCGCGATTGAGCGCTTCAAAGGCTTCACCACCGGATTCTTGCGCTACACGTTTGATGGTTTCCATATCCAACGCCACTTCTCCCACGGTTTGGGGATCACCCATGGCGATAACGTGAATTCGAACGCCTTTAGCCTTCGCGACTTTAGCTGCATCGATAGGCTCAACAAAACTTCCGGTGTCATTGCCATCAGTTAGCACAATCACAACTTTCTCTTTCACGTTCGCATCAATACCTGAATCTTGAACCGCAGCACTCTGCTTTTCGCTTTGTTCAAACACTTTAATCGCCAAGCCAATCGCATCACCTAAGTGCGTGCTTTGCCCTGCCATCGCGACATCGGTTTGATTAAGCAGTTCAAGCCAGACATCTTGATCAGCAGTAAACGGTGTTTGTACAAACGCCGCATCACCAAACAAGATCAAACCGAGTCGGTCCCCTTTTCTGGTTTTCGCAAAATCGACTAACACTTCTTTGGTCGCATCTAAGCGAGAGATTTTATCCCCTTGTTTAGAGGTAAAATCTTGTTCAGCCATTGAGCCAGACAAATCGACAACCACCATCACGTCACGACCTAATTGTTCACGAACTTGCGGCTCACCAAGAATGGTTGGTTTAGCTAATGCGCAGATCACTAATACCCAGGTAATGATCAGCGTAGTGCGTTGCCACCAGCTTGGCGTTAATTGGCTTGCACCTTCTGATGGAGACTCGCCAATCGCTTCAACCAACTCACTGAAAAATGGCACTTTGATGGCCATTTGTTTAGTGCGATAAGCAGGTACGGCAAAATAAACAAGTAAAGGCAAAGGTAGAGCGATAAACCACAGTGGGTGCGCGAATTCAAAGCTGGCAGATAAACTATCAAACATTATCTTGCCCCTCTGGTTTCGCTTGTACATTCGGTTTTGTTTGTACATCGGGTTTATGAAGTTTTAGCCACATCATCGCGGTTTCAATCACCTCTAAACGCTGTTCAAAGGTTAAACGTACCTTAGGGTCAATTAGGCTCTGCATCCATAACCCCGCGACTTCATCGGCAAAGAACGCATTGCTGTTTTTGCTCGTGTCAGCGCCGACTGGTAGATAAGCATTCAAACGGTTCACATAAGCTTGGCTAAACAACTTTGCATTGCTGCTGTCTAGGTAACGAAGCACCACTTTAAGCACCTTGAAGGTTCGTTCGGTTGAGTTTTTGTCTCTTGCATCCAATACAATGAGCTCTTTAAGCGCTTCTTTACGATAACGGTTATTCCACCATCTCTGCGTCAAGCGATAAGCCAGATAGATAGCGACCAATAACAGAATGACGCCAAGGATCTTCCAGCCAATAGTTTGCGGTATCCAACTCACGCTCTCGGGAATAGCGACATCGTGCAGATCGCGAAGGATATAAGTACTTGGAGGCGTATGTTCAACGGCCATCTAACGCCCTCCCACCAGCTTTTGAAGCTGAGAAATATGAGTTCCAGACGTATCTAATTCGATATAAGGGAGGTTTTTCATCGCCATTAATTTAGCAAGGGACTGTTTCTGGAGTGCAGCCTTTTGAGCAAGGCTTTCACTTGCGAGGTTAACCTTAGATTGGCTATCGAGATTAAGTTGAAAGCGACCATCACCCACCACCCAATTTGCGCTTGCGAGATCTTGAGGTAATGATTGTTCCAATGGGTCTGTGACCATTATGGCCAAGATATCGTTGTGTTGCTGTAACTGCTTTAGTCGGTCTAGATGTTGTTCTTGGCAGTCGCGCCAATCGCTAATAAAGATTAAGGTCGACTGCTTTAATCTCATTCGTTTTATCAGTTCAATCCATTGACTGAACCCGACTCCTTCGCTGTCACTCACACTCACGTCTAAGCTTTGATTTGCTTTAGTAAGGTGCTTTAACTGAGCCAGTAAATCAGACTGTGAACGCTGTGCTTTGGTGTGGAAGAGTTTTTGATGAGAAGCTAAAACAAAGCCAACCCGGTCACCATCTTTCAGAACTCGCCATCCACACAATGCCGCGACTTCAGCCGCAACAACCGATTTCATGGTGTTTTGAGAGGCAAAGAACATCGAACTGCGCTGATCGACACAGATCATTACATTTCGGTCTTTCTCTTCGGTATAGCTACGAACATGAGGCTTACCCGTTCGCATCGTGACTTTCCAATCGAGGTTACGAATATCATCACCCAATTGGTAATGACGTAATTCCTCAAAATTCAAACCACGACCACGAAACAGGGAATTATGTCGGCCCGACAATACACTGCCCGCCTTTAGATGAGGCAACAGAGAAAACGACTCAGCTTGAGCCTGAATTCGCACTAACCTTGAATAATCACAGTACAGTCGTGGATCAAGGCCTTGCGGTTTGGGAGCTTGTGTTGGCTTAGCCATGACGCCCCCTAGTTATCCGATCTCAACATTATCAAGCAGTTCTTCAACCACTCTTTGATGGTCAACACCATCGGCCAATGCGTCATAAGACAACGAGAATCGATGTCCTAATACGGTGGGTAGCATTGCACGCACATCATCCAACGTGACGTGGTCACGCCCCTGTAGCCACGCATAAGCGCGGGCACATTTATCTAATGAGATCGATGCTCGTGGGCTTGAGCCAATCTCTATCCATTTAGACAAATTTGATTCTGGGTAACGCTCTGGCTTACGAGTCGCCATAACCAAGGCCACAATGTAGTTTTCGACTAAATCAGAAACCGCAATGTCTGGAAGTTGGCGGCGCGCTTCAAGTACCAATTCAGGTTCAATATGCTGTGGGGTGACTAATTCAGAACTCGTCTCGCTGCCTAGCTCTTCGCTGCGCACCAATCGAATGATGTCGCGCTCAGCTTCGTCTTCTGGGTAGTCGACCGTCACTTTCATAATGAAACGGTCCATTTGCGCCTCAGGTAACGGGTACGTTCCTTCTTGTTCAACCGGGTTTTGAGTCGCTAATACCATGAACAAATCTGGAAGGATGTGAGTTTGGCCACCCACAGTTATCGTCCCTTCCGCCATCGCTTCAAGCAGAGCCGCTTGTACCTTTGCGGGCGCACGGTTTACTTCATCGGCCAGAACGATGCTATTGAAAATAGGACCCGGTTGGAAATGCAGTTGAGGCTTGCCATCAAGCTCTTGATACACTTCAGTGCCCGTCACATCTGATGGCAGAAGATCTGGCGTAAACTGAATTCGACCAAAACTGGTGTTCAGTAAATTCGCCAATGACTTCACCGAACGCGTTTTTGCTGTACCGGGAAGCCCTTCTAAAAGCACATGGCCATTGGTCAATAACCCAATCACCAGAGCACGAACGACGTGACTCTGACCGATAACACTTTTCTCTGTCTCTTCAATCAGTTGGTTTATTGCTTGTTGCGCATGGTTCATAGGTCTTCCCTTTATTCAATCTGGCTGCGTACATCCTACTCACAAGCCCCATAACTATTAGTTATAAGCACCATAAATTATAAGCGCCATAGCCACGTCAATTCTGGCGCTCT
>PJEL010001907.1_pt1 | contig 19955 bp, 18 predicted proteins | sample 1853271 | NCBI WGS metagenome assembly PJEL01 (sample SAMN08108733, study PRJNA415343) | Invertebrate metagenome, whole genome shotgun sequencing project. | host: Globobulimina | place: Sweden: Gullmar Fjord | collected 2015-08
CCGATTGATTATGACCAGCTTGGAACCATTCTGCTTTGCCAAACGGGGAAATCCAGCTGCCGGGTAGACAACCAATGAAGAGCCTATCGCCAGAAAAAGATCACAGCTCAATGTTTCTGATTCAGCTTCCTGCATTTCTAAAACCGGCATAGGCTGACCAAACGATATCGTTGCTGTTTTAATAAAACCCCTGCAAACATCACAAATGGGAGGGACCTCTGTGTGCAAAAACTGCTCTTTGATGTCAGCCAGTTCAAATCTTTTGCCACAATCCAAGCACTTGGCATAGGTCGCATTACCATGCAACTCCACTATTTTTGTTCCTGGTATACCCGAAATCTGATGCAGCCCATCGATATTCTGAGTAATCACACGAGCAAGCTTTCCCTGTTGATGTAAAGCTGCTACTGCTTGATGCCCTTGGTTCGGTTTGGCATCCTTCAAAACACTCTCGGTTGCAAACTTCATTCTCCACGATTCCTTTCGCTTCTCTTCAGAAGCCATGAAATCCTGGAATTCGATGGGTTGGTATTTAGTCCAAAGTCCACCGGGACTCCTGAAATCGGGGATACCGGACTCAGTACTGATACCGGCTCCGGTAAATACAACAATCCGGGTACTTTCTGAAATCATTGCCGCCAACTCATCGATATCACTTTTATGGTCATTCATAGCATGTCTAAGGATGGTGAGGTCCTTTTGATCAACCGGATTTTTTGAATAGTGTTGTCCAACTAAAGGGACTGCCTCCAAAATTGTCCAGCCTCAACAAAATTCCTGTGGCAGTTCAGAGCATTATTGGTATTGTTCCCTGAAATGGATATCTTAAAACCGGTATCTGTATTTCAAAGGTCCTTGAATTTACAACGAATAAAGCAACAGTGTATTCGGTAATAGTTAGGTTATTCCAACCCACTGCAGCCTGCCTGGATAATTATATTTTCATGCGTTTTCAACCTAACATCAGCAATGAAATATCTCAAGATAATCTTTCCAGATCATTCTAGTAGCAGACTTTTTCTTATCGTCAAATCCAACTGAGTCTGTAATTTTCGAAACTATTCACGGCATTATTGGAGCTAAGGGAGTCACAATTCAAAAGTATCTTCTCTTTCCAAGTTGATTATTCAGATGGTAACGACTATACATAAACACGAACTTCAGATATTAAAGCTGAAAAACCCGGTCTTGATTGAGATTATCAACCATTTAAATGTGAATAGTGGAGACAGCGATGAGTGGTTTTAAAGAATTTTTAGATTTCGACGGTATGGGGTTGGCAGAGTTAGTTCAGAAAAAAGAGGTTTCACCGCTGGAAATTTGTGAAGCGTCCATAAATCGTATCGAACTGGAAAACCCTAAACTCAATGCAGTGGTAACCCCTATTTTTGATCTAGCAAAGAAATCTATCACTGATAAACTCTCGGAGGGTCCCTTTTCCGGAGTACCTTTTCTGCTCAAGGATCTATTGGCAGCTTATGCTGGCGTACCTCTCACTAATGGTAGTCAGGCTTATAAAAATTTTATCCCCACGCAGGACAGTGACTTGGTAAAACGGTTTAAGAAGGCTGGCCTGGTTATTCTCGGAAAGACCAACTGTCCTGAATTTGGCCTGATGGGTTATACCGAACCAGAACTTCATGGAGCCACACGAAATCCATGGCACCTTGATCATACGCCGGGTGGTTCAAGCGGTGGATCGGCAGCGGCAATTGCCAGTGGTATGGTTCCCGTTGCTTCTGGTGGAGATGGGGGCGGTTCTATCCGAATACCCGCTTCATGCTGTGGTCTTTTCGGGTTAAAACCAACTCGTGGTCGAAATCCAACTGGACCGGATTATGGTCAGATCTGGCAGGGAGCTGTGGTTGAACATGTTCTCAGCCGATCCGTCAGAGATAGTGCCGCTATGTTAGATGCAACTCAAGGTGGAGATATCGGTGCCCCATACATCATCGCTCCACCTGCCAAACCCTACCTACAAGTTATAAGTCAGGATCCGGCTCCTTTAAAAATTGCCTATAGCACACATTCGCCGTTGAACACCGATGTGGATCAGGAGTGTATTACAGCAGTTGAAAAAACGGCAAAAATGCTTGAAAGCCTTGGCCACCACGTTGAGGAAGCAACCCCGGAACTTGATGGCATCGCTCTAGCCAAAAGCTATTTAACCCTCTATTTCGGAGAAATCGCGTCTGATATCGATCAATTGAAAAATATATTAGGTCGAAAAGCCCGTAGATCTGATGTGGAGACTTTGACCTGGACATTGGGACTACTGGGGCGCACTTACCCTGCCAGTTATTTTGTAAGCGCAATGCGGGAATGGGACAAAGCCGCCAGAGTCATGGGTCAATTCCATACACAATATGATCTGTATCTAACCCCGACTTTGGCTGCTCCCCCAGTAAAGATTGGGGAATTAAAGCCAAAACCAATAGAGCAGACAGCTCTGAAAATTGTTAATCTGTTCGGACTGGGTCGACTCCTGAAAGCATCCGGCATCACAGACCAGCTAGCCATTGAAAGCCTGGCCAAAACACCGTTTACACAACTGGCCAATTTCACGGGTCAACCGGCCATGTCCGTACCGCTTCATATGACGGAAAATGGACTTCCGTGTGGAGTGCATTTTATGGGGCGATTTGGAGAGGAAAACACCCTGTTTCAGCTGGCAGCACAACTTGAAAAAGAATCCCCCTGGCAGGAGAAACTGGTTGCTAACATAAAAAAGAGCTCAATTTAGCAATATTCACAGTAAGTCGAAATAGCCGTGCAACAAAGAAATGCAAGCGCGACTTATAAAGTTTTTTTTGAATCGCCTTAAACAAAAATTGCTGAGATCTCAAAAAGAAATGGCTGATTGCACGAAACAAATAACCTTTTGGATTGCTTCCCACTGAAGCGTGTGCTTTTGGAGGGGTGTTCTTTGCCGGGCATCAAAGTGCCAGGCATTTTCCATTGCGGTTTCTGCTGCCTAGCGTTTTTTGTACTGTCGATGTTTGAGCGCCTTTTTGGAGGTTCCAACCTTTCGTTCAATCTTCTTTCGTTCAACGATACGTCCCCGTTCCAGATCGTAAGGAGAAAGCTCAATAGTGACTTCGTCCCCCTTCAAAACACGGATATAGTATTTCTTCATTTTACCTGAAAGGTGTCCGATAACAGTATGCCCGTTTTCCAGCTGCACTTGGAATACCCCTTTAGACGAATCCAAAACGATGCCCTGCATAAGAATTTTTTCTTCCTTTTCGTCGCTCAAATGACTCCTTTTATTTGCTATTAATCACGTAATTCTGCTATTTTGCAGAACCTGCATTCCAAATATATTGCTCAACAAAGTAACCAATATTAAACTTGACCACCCAAGTTTATCTTGTCGTAACGGAAAGCTTACTGCTTGGTACTAATCTAGGTCAACCGCATTTGATAAAAAACTTTGTGCTGAGTCTGAAAATCAATGCGATAAATATTACCGATGGGTTAATAGAATGGTCAACCCTGTAGTATCAAGTCGATAATCCCTTGTATAGATTGCAAATACTCCTGCAACCCAAGAGCAAAGATGTTATTATGGTTTGCCCCAGGAACCATCAAGAGGTTTTTACGCTTTGCCGGACTGTTATCGAACAGGAATTTTCCGTCGCTGAAGGGAATGATATGATCAAATTCAGCGTGTATAATCAGAGTCGGTTTTTCATACATCTTAATTTTATCGTTGTTTGAAAATCCCTGCTCCTCGGTTATTCCAAGTCGGGAAGTATCAACTCCTATTAGCTGTAGCAATGGCAAGGCAAAAGCAAAACCACTTTCTATCACCAAACCATCAACCTGATCCTGGTAACGTTCCGCCAATTCAAGTGCAGACGCGCTACCCAAAGATCGACCCATCACAATTATCGGGCCTGAATATGCTTCATTTTTCAAAAAATTTGACACATATTCAAATATTATATGACTGTCGCTCATCATCGTTGACACCGAAGGTTGGCCTGTTGATTTGCCATAACCACGATAGTCCACTGGGAAGAAATTGACTTTCATACGCCCATAGACTTCCGCAAGATCGTCATAGTCTTCAACGATTTCACCGTTGCCATGGAAAAACAGGATAACAGGCGCCCTTTTATCAACCGCATAAAACCGTGATCCAATGACGATTCCGTCGCCTACTGGAATCAGAAATTCCTGGTAGGTATCTGCTGTCTTTGTTGCACCCATCTCTGGCCGGGGATTGAACAAAAACTGCAAAATGGATGGTTGATCGAATGCGGAGTAGTCTTTTTTTTCACTGTTCATAACATACACTCACAATTATCTAGTTCTTTTTGGCTTTCGCGTCAGCCGCTTCTTTTATTATACGGTCTCTGTCTTGTTTCGGTTTCGGTTTTAAAACGATTACCGGCACCAATTCCTTGCCTATTTGGAAAACAGTATCAACATCCTGCATTAAATGTCGGTCCGGGTTGTTCGGATCCAACTCAGGAGCTTCTTTCAAAGTCCCGTCTAAATATTTGATAATAAACAATTTACATCTCCTGGGAATCAATTTTACAATACGCCTGTCCATTAACGGTGAGACATTTAACTCTCTAATATCGTCACTTGTCAATTGGGAGCAAGAATAATACTCACATAGCGGGCAGGCCATAAATGGTACGTTCTGCCCTTTCTTGTCACAGAGAAAAACCCTGTTAACTCTCAAAAGATCTTCCGGGTTTTGTAATTTCAAACGCTTTCTTCAATGAATAACGATCTGTTGAAACAAAAACGAATTAATGAAACCCACTCGAGTTCCAATAATTTTCGATCAATGATGCAATCTATATTTTTAAAAACTTGACGCTATGTCAAGCTGATAAAATTGTCCACTGACTTTTTCCGAAAGTTTATTATAAAGGGGTTCACAATATGGTTAATAAATTGGATAATTATTCACATATCAGTCAACAGAATAACTGAAGACCATTAATACTTACTAATCAATCAAACGGATGACCCCCGTAAGCTTTAGCAAGCCTATCTCAGCCCTGGCGCCGATGGACGGATATACAGATCCAGCCTACCGGCAGATTGTTCGACAGTTGAATCCCGATGTGGTTCTTTACAGTGAGTTTACTAATATTCATGGTATTGAGCATAGTGAGCAAGTTAGAAAACGCTTAATCTTTGATACCAATGAATTGCCATATTTTATTCAGATATTCGGAAATGATCCCGATGGCTTTGGCAAAACCGTCGAAAAACTCCAGGATACCGGTGTGACCGGGTTTGATATCAATATGGGTTGTCCTTCAAAAAAAATTGTCAAGGCGAACACCGGCGGGAGCCTCATGAAAGATCACGATCTTGCCTGTAGAATTGTCGAAGCCTGCTGCAAAGCCACCACCCTACCGATTACCGTGAAAACACGTCTCGGTTGGTCAGACGCAGAACAGTTAATTGATTTTGTAAAAGCCCTTATTAATGCCGGGACACAAATGGTAAGCATCCATGGGAGGACCTATCAACAAAAATATAAGGGTGAGGCGGACTGGGACCCAATTTACGAGCTTAAAGAAGCAGTTTCAATACCGGTGATTGGTAATGGTGATATCAAAGGGAAAGAGGATGGCATGTTGCGTTTGCGGAATTTAGATGGGTACATGATCGGACGAAACGCTATTGGAAATCCCTGGGTTTTCTGGCCAGATGAGGAACGTGCGAAACTTACACTCAAAGATAAAATTGATAAAATGTTAGCGCATTTTCAACTGCTCAGATGCTATAAGGACGAGCACATCGCTCTCATCGAGTTTCGCAAACATCTTACCGGTTATATAAATGGCTTTTATGGGGCAAAATCCATGCGGACTCTGTTGATGAAAACGACTTCTGATAAGGAATTTACAGAAGCCGCTCTATCGTTTAGCTGACGTATCGTCCCGTTTTTCCTCAGAAGTTTTGACAGTTTTTTTTACTAAATTCCAAAGGATTGAAAATGGCGGAATCAGATATTTATCTGTCAAGAGGCGTATCTTCAAGCAAAAATGAAATTCATGAGGCTATAAAAAATATAGATCCTGGTGTTTTTCCTGGCGCCTTTTGCAAAGTTCTTCCAGACACATTGACGGGCGATCCGGAATACTGTTTGTTGATGCACGCAGACGGCGCTGGCACAAAATCTTCCCTGGCATATCTCTACTGGAAGGAGACCGGCGATCTTTCAGCCTTTAAAGGGATTGCCATCGACTCCCTGGTGATGAATCTGGACGACCTTGCCTGTGTTGGTGCTGTCGACCATTTTCTACTCTCCAATACCATCGGCCGCAATAAGTTTTTTATTCCAGGAGAGGTCATTCAAACGATTATCAACGGATTTACGGAAATTATTCAAAATTTTGCCGAACAAGATATTCAAATAGAGATGTGTGGCGGAGAAACAGCAGATGTAGGAGATGTGGTTCGTACGCTGATCGTCGATAGTACCATTACAGCACGCCTCAAAAGAAAACAAGTTGTCAATTTAAACAATATCATACCTGGAGATGTGATTGTCGGTTTCGCCAGTTTTGGACAGTCAATATGGGAAAATCAGTATAACAGCGGTATAGGCAGCAACGGTTTAACAGCTGCCCGGCACGACTGTTTCTCAGAAATTTATACAAGTAAATATCCGGAAAGCTTCTCCCCTGAAATACCGTCAGATATGGTATATTGTGGAACTGGCAAAATTGAGGACCCTCTTGCTGGAACGCCATTGACCCTGGGGCAGGCTGTGTTGTCACCGACCCGCACCTATACGCCACTGATTCGAAGAATCCTGCAGCATAACCCGGTTGACGTCCACGGTCTGGTTCACTGCACGGGTGGTGGCCAAACCAAATGTTTAAAATTTGGCAATTCAATCCATTATATCAAAGATGATCTATTTCCTATTCCACCTCTGTTTTCATATATCATCGAGAATAAAGGCTATAGTCTAAAAGAAATGTACCCGGTTTTTAACATGGGACATCGTTTGGAATTATTTACACCGGAATCAGCAGTGGACGATATCTTGACAATTGCCAAAGAATGTGAGATTGATGCGCGAATCATCGGACACTGCGAGCAAAGCACCTCCGCTGGCAACCAGCTGACAATTCAGCATAATAATGAGGAATTCACGTATTAATCTGAATATCATGGAATCCCACGTTAAAAAAAAGCTGTTAACACTGGCCAGAACGGTATTGGAAAACGAACTGTACGATATTCATAACAATCTGGAAGCGTTTAACATAGATGCCCTGCAGCAAGAAAACGGAGTTTTTGTTACACTGCTGAAAAACGATACCCTGAGAGGATGCATCGGCCGCATTGAATCCGACCTTTCTCTTTACCAGAATGTCATCGATCTAAGCAAAGCAGCTGCATTTAACGATCATCGGTTTGAAAAGGTGACTGCCAAGGAGTTGGAGAAGATCACCATTGAAATATCTATTCTGAGCATCCCCAAAGCAGTCAAAGGCATTTCCAGCTTTGAGAAGATAATGAAGCTAAAGCCAAAAAAAGATGGCGTGGTTTTATCAGCTGAGGGTAAAAAGGCAACGTTCTTACCGCAGGTATGGGATTCTCTGGCCATTCGCGAGGATTTTATCAGCGACTTGTGTCGCAAAGCTGGCTTAAGTCGAGATTACTGGAAAAATAACCTGGTTGAAATTTCCACGTATCAGGTGGATTTTTTCAAAGAAGATTGAGGAAATATGGAAAAAAATGAATCGCTATTAATCAGAGCTGCTTTCAAGCAACCTGTGGAACGAACACCCATCTGGGTTATGAGACAGGCCGGGAGGTATTTGCCTGAATATCTGGCAGTCAGGAAAATAGCCGGCAGTTTTCTGGACCTATGCTTGAACCCGGAACTGGCAGCAGAAGTTTCTATCCAGCCTCTGGACTTGATGGAGGTCGATGCGGTGATTATGTTTTCTGATATCCTGACCCCACTGATGGGGATGGGTATTGAGCTTGATTTTAATCCGGGACCTCAGATTCATAATCCGGTCCAATCACACCAGGACATAGAAAAACTTACCATCCCGGATCCATCAGTTTCTACTGCCTATGTCGGCGAAATATTGGGCCATATCAGGAAGGGAATTGCCGGTCGAGCCCCAGTGATCGGTTTCGCCGGAGCCCCATTTACGTTAGCGTGTTATCTCGTGAAAGACGAACAGTCAAAACTTTATGCCAAGTTGACGACCCTGTTTTATGACGAGCCTGAAACGGCGCGGCTGTTGATGAGCAAACTTACCCGTATGACAATCAACTATCTGAACTATCAGATAGACAACGGGGCACAAATGGTCCAGCTATTCGACACCTGGGCAGGAATTTTTAACCCCGCTGACTACAAAGAGTACATTTTTCCATATGTATCAGAAATCTTTGCCAGCCTTAATAAGAGAGGTGAGGTGCCTGTGGTTTATTACATCAACGGCGGGAATCATCTACTGGAATTGATGTCCCAGACAGGTGCTGATGTCATCAGCCTGGACTGGAAAACAGATATTAGTGAGGCTAAACGGTTGATTGGGAATAGAGTAGCTCTTCAAGGCAATCTCAATCCCAGTATTCTTTTTTGCAGACCTGAAGTTATCACCAAAAAGGCTGAGGAAATTATCAAAGGTTTCAATGGAGATACCGGTCATATTTTCAACTTGGGACATGGAATTGATAAAGCAGTCGACCCACAGAATTTGCTTCACCTGGTAAGAACTGTCAAGAAACTGACAACTCGCAAGTTATAAGGACTAAGACAAGTCCTCCTACCACATTGGACGAAAAACGATTCATTTCATACAATATCCAAAAACACAGAATGGAATAAAAAACTTGTTCCATTCCAGACAAGCGAACATTTAAATTCAACATATTCACCACTCATGCTAAAACTCGGCGAACTACTTTTTAAAAATCGAGACTACACCCCCATTCCGTTTGTTATCGCCATGATCATTTATGCAAACGTCGAAAGAAACAGCCTGATTATCGGGTTGCTACTCTCTTTGTTAGGCGAAATAATTCGAATTTCCGGAGTTGCCCATATCGGTGGCGTCAGTCGCACTAAAACATACAGTACAGGTCAGAAACTAATAACCAGTGGATTATTCTCTCATGTCCGAAACCCTTTATATATCGGAAACTTTTTTCTCAGCCTGGGCATGATCGTCACGGCCAATGTGCATCTCTTTTTTACTCTCGGATTCATCGCATTTTTCTTTGTTCAGTACATCCCAATAATCCGCTGGGAAGAGCAAAATCTACGCAATACGTTCGGATCTGAATTCGATGACTACATCACTCGCGTACCTCGCTGGATTCCAAAACTTTCTTCAAGCGAAAAAGACGCTGAACAGATTAAAGGCGAGTTTAAAAAAGCATTGCTCTCGGAAAAACACACTCTATTGGCAGTTTTCGTACTCTATTTGCTCCTACTCTGGCGAAGTGGCTGGCTAGAAATGCTGCTGAAATTTGCTACCTAAGGAAGACACCTAACAAGACACACAAATTATCGTTATGAAATTGATCGTCATTGTCCCAGCCCGTATTGGATCAGAAAGGATGCCCAACAAACCGTTGTTGAAATTCAACGGCAAGACCATGGTTCGACACACGATTGAACGGATCATGGAAAGCGGCCTTCAACCTGTTGCCTTAGCCTCGGATTCACGCTTGATCCTAGATGAGTGCGCTCAAATTTCCGGTCTTTATCCCGTGATGACTTCAAGCGAGCATACTTGTGGAACTGAAAGAGTCCTGGAGGCCTACGAATCGCTGGCCGCTACACAGGGGGAATTTGACTTTATTGTCAATGTTCAGGGAGATGAACCCTTTATTGACCCGGAACTGTTGCGACAAATCCCGGGTGAACTGGAACAGCGTAAGAATCTGGCAGAGTTTTGGACTACAGTTACAACACTCCCGGAAGCTGAAATGACGGATCGCAATGTCGCGAAAGTAGTGCTGGACAAACAGGATAATGCATTGGTGTTCACCAGAGATCCTATCGGATGCGCCCTCAAGCACACATCAATTTACATATACACACCTGCATTTCTCAGGAAATTCTGCAAAATGGAGCAATCACCTTTGGAAAAAGCCTACTCTCTGGAACAGATGCGGGCTCTGGACAATGGCCTCAAACTTAACTGCATCCCTTTACCATTTGATGCGATTTCAGTGAATACTTATGAGGATCTGGAAAAAGCGGGAATTAAGAAGTTCGAAATCTATGAGGGCTAGCTTTGACTGTTTGAAAATAATACCGGGGGGTAGAGTTGTCTATCTTTGACCTAATTTATGCAACGGCCATTTTTCTTTTATCCCCTTTTCTGCTCCTGAAATTATTTTTTAATCGTGATTTCCGCCATAATTTTTCCGCCAGACTCTTCCCTAATGTTTCAGATTGCCAAAAAGCATCTGCTGCACAACCAAATGCTATCTGGGTACACGCAGCCTCTATCGGTGAAATCAGACTCGCTATTAAACTGATCCATGCCTGGCAACAAACAGACGATAAAAAGACGTTTTTCATCACGACGAATACGATTCAATCGAAAACCTTGGGTGAAAAAGAAACAAATATCCCTGTGCTGATCGCACCGCTCGATTTCAGCTATTTAGTTCGTAAATTCAAACAACTGACGAGTCCGCAGCATCTGATTTTGATTGAAACAGAAATCTGGCCAAATATGATTCGTTTGATGGCAGAAACCGGTCAAATTACTGTGGTTAATGGACGTTTGAGCGACCGATATTTCAACGGTTATTTGAAAAGAAAATTTCTTTTAGCGAGAACATTTGGTCAACTTGACTGGATCCTGGCTCGAGATCAGATATCGGCTGAAAGATTTCAACTAATGGGTGCTTCTAAGAACCAGATACTTGAAACAGGCAGCCTCAAATACGAAGTTCCAGAATCACCAGAAACCAGTTCCCTGGCCTCAATAAAGTCAACATTTCTGTCTCAGAACAGTTCTTTTCTTTTTGTTGCCGGATCTTTACAGCCGGATGAACTGGAACACATCCTGCCTGCCTGGCATACCCTTCAGACAGATTCTCCTGGATTTCAACTGGTATTAATCCCGAGACACCCTAATAAAAGAGATGAATTTGCGAAGATATTGTCACATAATAACATCAGTTACACTTTTTCCTCCGACTTGAATGCTTCTCATAAAAATATGAGTAGCCCCCACGTATACATTATCGATCAAATGGGAATCCTCAAATCATGGTATTTTCTGGCTGACGCGATATTTGTTGGTGGGTCTTTATGCAACAAGGGCGGGCAAAATATGGTTGAAGCCGTTGGGTATAAAAAACCGGTTTGCATTGGACCATATGCCGTAAATTTCAAGGATGAAGTTGATTTGTTGCTTGGTGTTGACGGATTGAGGATTGTTCATAATGCTGATGACCTGTGTACTTTCCTCAGAATGTGCCAAACGTCTCCTGCAGAAGCTGCTAAAATGGGAGAAAACGGTTATGAAGCGATTGCTGAACAGGCACACTCGCTGGATGTAAACATCAGACATTTAACAAAAATTTATTCTTGGGGATCGTACAAAAATAGCTTGGCATAAACTGTCCGCAGAAGTCCCCAAAAGACTGGACATTTTGCCGACAGAATGCCAAGTACTTTTTGAGCCGCCCCTTAATTACTAAAGACTTTTACCAAAAATATAGTAATCCCAGGCCTGTTGTTTCCGATTTTATCAAACTTATTATCGTAACGATTATGCGACAATCTGAAATTATCAAATCCTGTAATGAACTATTGGAGATCGAAAAATTCAAGGACTACTGCCCAAATGGTCTTCAAATTGAGGGCGATAACCGGGAAGTTCAAAAAATCGCTCTCGGTGTTTCCATTTCTTTAGAATTTATAGAAAAAGCGATCAAAACAGACGCAGATTTAATCATTACACATCATGGCTTGATCTGGGATCGAGATGAACGCATTATTCGTGGACCCTTAAAACGTAAAATCCATCTTCTCCTGAACCAGGGAATTGCGGCAGCAGCCTACCATCTACCTCTTGATTTTCATCCTGAATTTGGAAACAATGTGCAGTTGGCTGAAAAAATTGGACTTCAAAATTTACTGCCTTTTGCAAATACACCTCAATATGCCGAAGGGATTATCGGCACCACGAGTTTGCAAACGATCGATGAACTTACTGAACATATCGCGAAGATCCTGCAAAGAACACCCGTTGTCTTACCCTTTGGCCCCGAAAGGATCAAACAGGTCGCTATTGTGACTGGAGGAGCCCAGGGCTATTTCGTCGAAGCCATAGAAGCTGGGGCTGACTGTTTTATCACTGGTGAAATTAGTGAGCAAAATTTTGCCATGAGTCGCGAATATGGGGTACATTTCATCAGTGCTGGTCATTATGCGACAGAAACGTACGGGATTCAGGCTCTAGGCGGGTATCTGGAGCAGCATTTTCAGATTAGTACCGCCTTTATTGACATCCTCAACCCCATATAGAATTGCTGATCAACTATTGAGAAAGGAATCCCTGGCTTCAAGATTGCTAGAATTGCCCCGACTATGCTATAAAAGGGATAGAGGTCGAAAGATAGTCGTGATTAACCATTCTCAGATTTTGTGTTTAATTGAATGCAGGAGAACGAATTGCCATCTGATATTATTGAAGTAATCGCCGAAAACAGAAAACTCGAAAAATATAACGATCCGAATCGCTTGCCAAAGGAAGCAATTCCGTTTATTGGGCAACCTAAACAACAGGAAAGCCAGCCGGATAAGATCTACATCCGGTTGAATCCAATGTCTAGTAACGGCGCATTTTTGGAGTTTAAAACGAAGGATGTCCTTTTTGCTGAGAATGTCAAAACAGTGACACAAAATGATGGGACTGCCTTTAATATTGTCAAAATCTGGATCCGCAAAGGCAGCATTGGTATAAAGATGGAGCCCTTCTCTGTTATGGACTTCTCAGAGGTGTTTGCAAATGATTTTACGGATTGAAAATCTCAATCCAAAATAGACTGCCCCTGGAACAGCTTTAAAAATTGTCCCGGCAATAGATTTTCAGGGCGCAGCCCCGCCAGATACTCTTGCTCAGCGAGTGGGAGGGATTCATACAGCGCTGAATGCTCTCTTTTTAAAAATGAGACGAACAGTTTTCGTCGATTATTAAACGCCCGTCGCACAAAATCGAAAAATCTATCCTGCTCATTAATTTCAATTATTTTTGGCAATAGTTTTATCACCATAGAATCTACCTTTGGCTGTGGGACGAAGCAAGACGCCGGCACATCACACACTTTCTGAACTGTAAACGTATTTCCCGCCACAACAGACAGGATTCCATAATCTTTTAGCTTTGATCCCTCTCCGGTATGATAGATTCGCTCGCCAAGTTCTTTTTGTACCATGATCACAATAGAGTCCAGCTGATGCCTGTGGGCAACAAACTTGAAGAAGATTGGCGTGGAAATATTATACGGCAGATTTGCAACTATTTTACTCTTTTTCTCGGGGTGGATAATCTTACCCCAATCAATTTTCAGGATATCTGCTTCCACTATCTGAATACGGTCATTTCCTTCAAATCTGGACTTCAAGTCTTTCGCCAGATCCCAGTCCAGCTCCACTGCTGTCAGTGAAGGTCCTCGCAATAACAAAGGTTTGGTTAATGCACCTCGCCCGGGACCGACCTCTATCACATGATCCTGATCGGATACACAAGCACCGGCGATAATTTGGTCTATAATCGAGCGATCATTCAAAAAATGTTGACCAAATCTTTTTCTAGCAAAGGGTTTTTTATGTTTCTTCTTTGATCGATTCACTTGGGGTGGTTTAAGACGAGGTTTGAATTTTTATTTAGAGATGGTTTTTGCCATATAGCGCGAGAAGATTTTTTTCAGCCGTTGATCTTTAATTTGCAGCGATGTCTCCTCAGCCCGCAAATTATCGGCTACACTTAATGTGTTTTGATTGTCTGGTTGCAATACCGGTGTCGGCAGATTTTCAGGGTTGACTTTTTTCCGTGTCGTCCTAAAAACAATTTTTTTTACGGCACCATCACCACAAATTTCAGGAGACGCAATTAATTCTATAATATTCGGTTCATAAAATCGCAGATGATGGGAATAGGCTGAGTCTATCACGCCTATATAGAGCACTTTTTTTTGAAGTTTCATCGGCACTGCTTTTTTCGATAACGGTTTGCCAATGATGACTTCCCAGTGCTTGAGGATTTTTGTGTAATAAAGAACCTCTTGCAGATTGTTCTGTTTCAGAACTTTTTCAATGACCTTTTCCGCTTTGAAAAACTGATGTTCGGGAAAGTATTCCTGCATTTAGGGTTCCTGCCTGGAAAGATTGGCAAATTTGGTATACTTACCAATAAAAGCAACTCGAATAACACCTGTCGGTCCGTTTCGATGCTTGGAAATAATAATCTCTGCGATTCCCTTATCCGGCGAATCCTCATTATAAACCTCATCCCGGTAAATAAAAAGTATGATGTCAGCATCCTGCTCAATTGATCCCGATTCCCTCAAATCGGATAACTGGGGATGTTTATCACTTCGATTTTCCAGAGCCCTGTTCAGCTGAGACAGCGCAATAACTGGAATATCCAGTTCCTTGGCCACTCCTTTTAACGAGCGAGAGATTTCAGCAATTTCCTGTTCCCGGGGCATATTAGGACGATTACCTTTCATCAGCTGAAGGTAGTCGACGATAATCAAAGAAATTCCATTTTCGAACTCTTTATTTAACTGTTTGGCAATGGTTGTGAGTTCATAAGGAGACAAGTTCGTCGCATCATTGATATAAAGAGGTACCACTGACAGCTTGTCAGTAGCCATGGCGAGTTTATCCCAATCCTCCTGTGCCAGGTTTCCGGCTCGAAGTTTCTTGCTGTCCACTTTTGATTCCGACGTCAGCATCCTGATTGCCAGTTGTTCCTTTGACATCTCCATACTAAAAATCAGGATCGCACCTTTTTCTTCAACCCGTGTAGCGACATAAGAAGCAATATTCAACGCTAAAGCCGTCTTTCCCATAGAAGGACGGGCAGCAACAATAATCAAATCGGAGTTTTGCAGTCCGGATGTAAAACGATCAAGATCTATAAAACCGGAGGGAATACCCGTAACTTCGTCAGTTGTCTCAGATATCTTCTCCAGCCGTTTAAAGCTTGATGCCAGAATATCTTTGATATGATCATATTTCTTATCCGTAGATCGTGTCGCAATCTCCCCAATCTGATTTTCCGCTTCAGAGAGGAGTTCTGAAATATTCTGCTCAGGGTCCCGACTCTTGCGGCCAATGTCGCTTGTTGTCTGGATGAGATCACGCAACAAAGCGTGTTCCTGGATGATTTTAGCATAGTAAACAATATTGCCAGAGCTCGGCACACATTCTACTAACTCTGCCAGATAAGCGTAACCACCGGCTTCATTCAGCTGATTTAAAGAACGAAGCTGATCACCTAGAATCACCTCATCGATTGGTTGCTGAAGTTCAGCCAGTTCCAGCATCGCTCTAAAAATGTGTTGGTGGGACGGTTTGTAAAACGAATTTGGTTTCAGGATACTTGCCATCTCATTCAATGTGTCATTATTTTCGAGAATTGCGCCAAGTAATGCCTGTTCCGCTTCTATATCGTGTGGAATGGAAAGCGTCTGTTTTTTGTCCATATTTTCTTTCAGAGTATCGCTGGTACTGAGTCTAGAACTGCGTTGCTGCATAAACACGCCGCGAATTGGCTAGTATTCTGAATTTTTCCCCGATTTTCGCAGCTTAATTTTTTGCCCGAACTTCGTCTGTTATTTGATCCTATTCTGCCGGAAAAGTAAAAGTAAATTTTCTTCAATTAAATCGAGACTTTTTCTATTAGAAAGTTTATAGTCTACTACTCTAAAAGGAAATTCTCTTATGAAATATTTTCCATAAGAGAATTTTCGTTCAAGAAAGAAAAAAAGATGTGTTGATTAATCCGCTCAGTATGATATTTTAATACAGAGATTGGACTTTAGATTGTAAAAAAAAACAATCAAACACTAACTGTCATTGAATCTTTCTCAATAAGCAGAAACTGACAGGTGGTCCAATCCTTGTTGAACTTATAAAAGGGCAAAATATGGCAAATAAGATCTATCTTATCAAATTCAGTCTTGTGTCGTTTTTTTTCTCGATTATCATCATAGTGACCCAGCTTCTGCCGAATACGGATCTTCTTTTCATCAAAAAAAACAGCACCCAGGACACAAATAAACCCCTAGATAAAGATATAGACCCCCACCATTCAAACGTATAGCGATTAAAAGAATTGATTGTTACATGAAGGCCCCCCATTTCAACTCTCAATCTATACCCAGGCAATCCTACAACTACTGCCTATCACACTCCGTGACATTTACTACAATATAATTATAGCGATAACCGATGTCAAAGAACCTATATATTTCCGCTGTTGAGCCTCAAAGTGGTAAAGCCACAGTAACGCTTGGAATAATGGAGTTTCTGGTCAGAAACCTCGGTAAAGTTGCCTTTTTTCGCCCGATTATTAATGTCAAGGCTGACCAGAAGCAGGAAGACCGTACCATATCTTTGATTTCTACTCACTATAAACTCGATGCACCTCACAATGCCATGTACGCCTACACAACAGAACAGGCGCAGGCTTTGATGGCAGAAGGAAATCATGACAAAATGCTGGAAGGAATTCTAACAGCATATAAGGCACTTGAAGCACAACATGATTTTGTCCTCTGCCTCGGTACTGATTTTGAGGGGGAGGCCTCCGCCATTGAATTTGAGTTAAATGCAGAGATTGCGAACAATCTGGGTTGCCCGGTTTTAATGATTGCCAACGCTGTTCAACCCAGCATCAATGAAGTTGTCCAGTCCTGTAAATTTGCGTTTGAACTGTTTGAAGATAAAGGCTGCGATGTTCTCGCGCTGATTGTTAACCGAACACCCCTGGCCATACAGGAAAGTCTACTTGAGAAATTGAAAAAGAGTTTTTACAAGAAAGTAGATTTGATTTACACCATCCCATTGGAAGAATCACTGGAAAGTTTGACTATGGCGGAAGTGACTAAAGCGCTTGATGCAGATATCGTTTATGGTCAACCACAAATGAATCGACTGGTCTCACGTTTTGTAGTGGCCGCCATGCTATTAAAAAACTATCTCCCAAGATTAACTGAAAACAGCCTGGTGATCACACCCATTGACCGGTTGGATATCATCCTGGGAACCCTGGCGGCTTTTCGATCCCAGAATATGCCGAACATCGCTGGAATGGTACTCACCGGTTATATTGAACCGGATGAGATACTCTTCAATCTTCTTGAAGGTTACCGAGATCTTGTTCCGATCCTGAAAGTCAAAACCGATACCTTCATTACCGCTAATCTGGTTGATCAAATCCGAACCGGGATATCTCCCGGAGATGTCAGAAAAATTGCGATCTCCCTTGGTCTTTTTGAACAGAACGTTAAAACAACTGAGCTCCGGCAGCGCATTGTGCAATTCAAAACGTCTATCGTTACTCCAACTATGTTTGAATTCGGTCTGATTAAGAGAGCACGCGAAATCAAGCAGACGATAGTTTTACCGGAAGGTGAGGAGGAGCGCATTCTAAAAGCAGCTGAAATCCTTATTCATAGAGATGTTGCTAATCTGATATTGCTTGGAAACGAACAGCAGATAAAGAAGAATATTTCGAATCTAGGTCTCGCTATCGAGAAAGTCAAAATCATCAACCCGGTAAAATCGGAGTATTTTGAAGAGTATGTAGAAACATATTTTAATTTGAGAAAACACAAAGGAATCACACCGGATAATGCCCGGGATGTCATGTCCGGAGTCAATCACTTTGGAACCATGATGGTCTATATGGGTCATGCCGATGGAATGGTCTCGGGCGCAATACATTCTACACTCAATACAGTTCGACCTTCTCTGGAATTCGTAAAAACAAAACCTGGCAGCACCATCATGTCCAGCATTATTTTCATGTGCCTGGAAGATCGTGTGCTCGGTTATGGAGATTGTGCGGTTAACCCGCGACCAACCGCTGAACAACTGGCGGAAATTGCAATTGAATCGGCCAAAACAGCGCGGATTTTTGGAGTTGAACCACGTGTGGCACTACTTTCCTACTCATCGGGAGATTCAGGCATTGGCAGCGATGTGGATAAAGTAAAAAAAGCTGCAGAAATTGCCCATCAACAGGCTCCTGATCTTCTCCTGGAAGGACCAATCCAATATGATGCCGCCATCGAGCCCCATGTGGCAAAAACAAAAATGCCGAATAGCATTGTCGCAGGTCGGGCAACGGTTTTTATTTTTCCGGATCTGAATACTGGAAACAACACTTATAAAGCGGTGCAGCGTTCTACCAAAGCCATGGCAATCGGCCCTATCATGCAGGGACTGAATAAACCTGTAAATGATCTCAGCAGAGGTTGTCTGGTGCCTGATATTGTCAATACAGTTGCTATCACAGCGATTCAAGCACAAGCTGAAAAAGGACGTTTATGAAAATTCTGGTCATCAATACAGGAAGCTCTTCTATTAAATACAAACTCTTTTCCATAGAAGACGATACAGTTCTGGCTCATGGCAACCTTGAAAAAATTGGTGCGGATGGTGGCCAGCACACCTATGCTGTTCTCAGCGGACAATCAGAAGGTCTGATTGTCCAACATCAGCCGATTGCAGATCACACTGAGGGTTTAAATACAATTGTCTCATTAATGACCGACCCTGAAACTGGTGTGATTGGAGATGTCTCCGAGATCGACGCAGTTGGGCATCGAGTTGTTCATGGAGCAGAAACGTTCCGAAAGCCGACCATTATCGATGATCAGGTGCTTGATGCAATCAGGGATAACATTCGATTGGCGCCATTGCACAACCCGGCCAATATTCTTGGGATTGAAGTTGCCCGGAAGATCTTTCCGTCGGCAATTCAGGTTGCAGTTTTCGATACGGCTTTTCATCACAGCATTCCTCCTAAGGCCTATCTATACGCCCTGCCCTACGAACTATACTCCTCCTTGAAAATAAGACGTTATGGATTTCATGGCACATCTCATCACTATGTTGCCGAGGAGACGGCCCGTTTGCTGGATAAACCTCTTTCAGATTTGAATCTGATCACGATTCATCTGGGAAACGGGGGCAGTATCACTGCAATCGCAAACGGAAAAAGTGTTGATACATCGATGGGAATGACTCCTCTGGAAGGTTTGATTATGGGAACTCGCAGCGGTGATATTGATCCTTCCATTCCCTATTATCTTGCAGAAAATTCCGACATGTCCATCGCAGAGATTAACACTCTTTTAAACGAACAAAGTGGATTAAAAGGGATCTGTGATTTGAACGATATGAGAGACATCATGGCAGCTATGGAAAAAGGTGATGAGAGAGCTCAAACCGCTTTAGAGATGTATACATACCGCATCAAAAAATATATCGGAGCCTATTTAGCAGTCCTCGGGGAAGTTGATGCGATCATTTTTACAGCTGGAATTGGTGAACATGTTTCAGAGATACGGGCACGTGTCTGTGATGGTCTTGAGAGGCTTGGCATTAGCCTTGATCAAGTAAAGAATGAATCCAGTATTAATAAACCCAGGGAAATTCAAACTGATGCCTCCCCGACTCGCATCTTCGTCATTCCAACCGATGAAGAACTGAAAATTGTCAGGGAAACCGTTGAACTCATACAATAGTTTCCTTACAACGAGATCTCCTCTCATGCTCAGAACTTTGCTGCTAATAACCCTTTTCCTGACTTTTTCACCCGTTTCTGAAGCAGCAGAGTCCTGTGATCACTATGAACAGTACCCCCTTGCAGGCCATCCAGTCGCTATCATCGAACTCCACCCTTCCGATAAAAATTTTCAAGTTAAAAATGAACTCGAACAGTTAA
>PJEL010001908.1_pt1 | contig 19950 bp, 18 predicted proteins | sample 1853271 | NCBI WGS metagenome assembly PJEL01 (sample SAMN08108733, study PRJNA415343) | Invertebrate metagenome, whole genome shotgun sequencing project. | host: Globobulimina | place: Sweden: Gullmar Fjord | collected 2015-08
ATAATTATCTTCTCAATTTTTTTCATCCAGATTCGGACAAAATCAAAATTTGTAATCCCACTCCTTTTGATCCGAGATTGAAAAAATAGAAAAAATCAAGGTTTCCCGGGATACAATCGTCAAAAAAAATGTACCAAGGTCGTTTCTTAAATCTTGAAACTAATCTTTTTTCTCTTATGGTTTTTGATAGATTTTTATGAGCTTTATTTTATGCAAAATGCGATAAGGAATAATGTTATAGGATTTGCCATTGATGTTACTTTGATAATACTTTTAGCATGGTTCCATTCATATTACTGCTAATTATGACCGGAAAAAAAGACGAAAATCCAATTTTTATTTGTATGGACCGTTTGACGATTGAGCTAATTACTGACAATCGAGATGATGCATTAAAATTAAGTCATAGTCATTTTTTTACTGGCTTAAAATGTCGGAATGGACAAAAGCTGTTGAAACAAGTTTAGAGAACACTTTTCATAACAAAATAGCTTCCGGGGAAAAAATTAATCCAGATTATAAATGGTATATTGCGAAAGAAATATTGCATGATCTTATTAATGGGTAGACTAACCAGCTTAAATTTGAGTATTAAAAATCACGGTTTTCCAGATACCATCGACTTTAAAATTGTGATACGGTCTGTTTGGATCTGAATATAAAAACAGAATAGGAATATTAAATTGGCACTTACAAAACTAAAAATCATTCAAAAAATCTCAGATAATACAATTTTATCACCCTTGGATGCAAAAGATACCATCGAAGAACTCCTTGAAATCATGAAATCAACTTTGGAATTAAGAGAAGATATAATGATCACAGGCTTTGGTAAGTTCCAGGTTAATGAAAAGGCACCCCGTAAAGGAAGGAATCCAGCTACAGGCGAAGCTATGATGCTGGATGGGAGACGAACCGTTACTTTTAGGTGCTCTGGAATGTTAAATAATCGATTAAATAAGATATAAGAAAAAACATGTGAGTTATACAATATCTCATGACGGATTCTCCCTAAATGTTTAATGGAACCCAAAGTTTCACATTTAATTCTTTTACTTGGGGTTTGAATGATTGTACTGTTTAACGATCACGTCAAATTCTACACTAAAAACGGCTCTGTTGACTAATTGTAAGTATAAGATTAATATGTTTATTGTTGCACAACAGTAAACACCATGATATGCTCATTCTATGATTAAAAGCTTTAAACATAAAGGATTAAAACGCTTTTTCACGACAGGAAACACCGCAGGTATAAACCCAAAACACGCCGCAAGGTTAGAGGAACGATTACAAGCCTTACATACTGCGCTTAGTATTGAAGATATGAATATCCCAGGATGGCGGTTACACTCGCTTAAAGGAGATCGTGGCGGGTTGTGGGCAGTTAATGTAAGTGGTAATTGGCGAGTTGTCTTTGAGTTTAAAGATGGTCACGCATATATAGTCAATTATGAAGATTATCATTAGGAGAGATTAAAATGGTTATTCAACAACACAACCCCATGCACCCAGGAGTTTTTATAAAAAGAGTATACCTAGACCCTTTTAGCATCGGTTCAAATGAATTGGCTCGAAAATTACAAGTAAGCCCAGGATTAGTGAGCCGATTGATCAATGGTAAAACAGATGTTTCACCAGCTATGGCATTAAAGCTCTCTGTTGTATTAGGCAGATCACCTGAGAGCTGGTTGCTTATGCAAGACAATTATGATCTTTCAAAAGCACGAAAAGAAATTAACTTGAATAGCTACGATACAATTGAATTTGCAGTTTAGGACAACGAAACATAGGGTGGGATGAAAACCCAAGACTGTTAATTTCTTCTTCATAAGCCGCCTCCAACATATCTTTTGAAAAATTTTTAGAAAATATTGGATAATTCATGGTATTAGGACCATTGACAAGATTGTCCCATATTGGATCAAATATTTTCAATACTTCTTCATCAGTCATTTTGAAAAAGTTCATGATACCATCTATTCTATTTCAGTCTTACTAATTTTATTTTTCTTACCCAATACCACTAATAATTGGTTACATAAATCAGGGATTCCCTGATTTACGTAACCAATTATTATTTTGTAGATTTGTTCATAATCAATAAAAAGTGTGCTGGAGGAAAAATGATAAGAACTATTAAGTTAATAGCGACTGTCAATAAACCTTAAGTAGTCAGTGGCACGGTGCAAATGCTAAGTTTCGGGTAAAAGTTAGCATTTGCATATTTTTCTTTAAAAGCGGACTAAAAAAGAATTTTTATAGGTTTGTGAACGGGGTAGGGGACATCTGTTAAGAATTCGATTATTTTGAGTTTATATTGAAATTCATTTCTGCTATAATTCATGATTATCTCTGCGTTTTGTCCCAATCTAGATTCAGTAGACTGGGAGTTATCTTTGGTAATCCCTAAATTTTCAGCAACCTCCATAACAGTTCGCCCAGGTTCAGAACACAACAAAACAGCATTCCGCTTGAAATCTCGATCGTACTACTTCTTTTGTTCATCTTTGCCTCAATAATTTTGCATTATAGTGGCTTAACTTCACGTGTACAATCTTTGGAGAGGATCAATATACCATTCTCCGCAAAAGCTGTTAGGAGATTAAATTATTTTTGTCTAACATATTCTATTTTTGAAGTGATGTTGTTTTTAATCCATGAACTGTCCCACCATTCTATCGGATTCACAAAAACATTGTGGACTATCATTGAAAAATGCAGATGATCACCACCAACTAAACCTGTTTCTCCGGTAAGACCTATGTTGCCTCCTTTTGATACGTATTCTCCTTTTTCAACATAAATTTCAGACAAATGAGAATATAGAGTGGAAAGGCCGAAGCCGTGATCAATCATCACACTATTCCCAAAGATACCGAGGGTTTGAACCAATAACACACGGCCGGTATTGGCCGCATTTACAGGTGCTTGGGATGTGGAGGCTAGGTCTATCCCAAAGTGAGTTGCTTGATCAATTATTTGATCATTATATTGATACAGTCTTTTATCCGCAAATCCGCCTCGTTTTGCGGCCCCACTTAACCTTAAAAAACGCCCTTCCCAGTACAATTCATTTCTACTATCTGTTGATGTTTTGAGTATCTCTTTAACATTTCTATCTCTTAACTGTTTATTCAAAAACAAAAATTTATTAATTAGGTAATCTTGTGTTTTGTCAGTTGCATTACCGATGATTTCAATATCAAAATCAGCTACATTTCGAGCCAGGAATCTGTCAGTTATTCGTATGGTATCAGTTTTGAATTTTTTAGACTTTATATGGTAATTAAAAGTCTTTTTAGTTGTATTTCCTGCAATGTCCTTAACTGATAACCATATCTTTGTTTCTGGGTCCTGGATATGGTCTATCGCAAAGAATGCAGTGTAAATCATTCTATTCTTAAAAAGTCCAGAATTCCCTGGGAAAAAATTATCCTCAACAAACACACCACTTTTTAGGTTGTCTTCGAAAACTTCGTATATTATTATAGCGGAACCACCTTGTGAAATGTTGTGAGTTCTACTTAAGATATTTGTTTTTGGTGATGTTTCATCAAAAAAAAGTTTCTGTTTTAATAATACAGAGTTCCCTTTGTTCCATCTTCGCCATGATGAGTCTGAGACAAGAACTTGTAGAATAATTTCACCGTCTTCCATATTGTATTCCTTTGGGCGAACAGAAAATTTAATTTGATCTGATTTTACATTCGATGCATGAATAGACTCCCACATGTTTGAATTTGTAAAGTCTTTTTGAATTAGGCTTATGTTTTTTCCATTTTGATGAATAGAAACAGAAATAGTTCTTATTCCGGATTTTTTATCATTTACGTTTAGAAGTATTTCACATTCTTGATGGAAGTTGGGGGATGGTATCGATATAACGGCAACAGGTTTTTCGCCTTCAAATTTGTATATCGCTATGCAAACAAATAAGGTGAGAGATAATAATAAAAATTTTTTCATAAAAATAGCATCCTCTAATGACCATTAAATAAATCATGATTGATAGCAAATAAGATACCAAAGGCTAAGAATTGCCGCAGGTTTTATCACATACAGCCATGGATTTGTTTGCTTTGGTAGTCATTATCCACTGGTGGCTTCATGCTTGCGGTGAGTAAACCTCATAAACTTATGAATTTTTGTTGTTGGTACGACAATTCGTTTGAAGTGTGGAAAATTTACACAGCTATACAATAATTCCTCAATCTCTAATTGATTATTATTAAAAAATAGGATTCTAACTTTCCGTCATTAAACACTTAGGGTGAGGTATTTTTATAGAAATTGTAGACATACAGCCTACGGTTCTGGGTTTTAAATCAGTCCAAAAGTAGATTAACGTGCGGGTGACTTAATTGATTAGTTGATCCTACACTGGCATTGTATTTTTCTCAGAAAAAACATTTTTGATCGGGTGTGAATCATTGGTGAATGCTCATCGTTTAGCACAAATTTCAAAACTCTGGATGCACGCACGATCATTCCATAATCCACTGAGAACAAATTTAAAGCCTAATTTTATTAAGAATGGGTAGGATCGGACTCATCAAAATCGAGTGTTGTTTCTCGGTAGGGGGGAATTTCTTGTCTTAGATGTAAATTTTAAGAGTTCATTAAAAAGGCCCTGCTGAAAACTTACAATTAGGGGAATCATACATTCTGAGTCGAAAAATTAATATGGCATAAAATTTGCTAAGATTGTTTAACCCAATGGACTTTTATTGGGTAGATGCTTGAAGAATAATTTATTATTTTAATAGGGCTGTTGATGGTGAACGGGATCGAATGAAAATAAAAAAATTATGGGCAGCATCGACGATTACGGTGACCGGTAGGGATAGAATTTGTCGGTTTATTTGTGGATATAAATATTAATTATTTATGATGGATGAAAAAATGTTGACCTTATATAAAAAGATTACACTTGTTTTTGCTGTATTATTTACACTTTTTTTGGTGGAGGGTGGTTTGATCGCAGATACTGCTGATGCTCGTTCAAAAAGAGGAGGAAGATCCCTTAGCTCTGCTCCTAAAAAAGCACCGGTCCAGAATACTGCAAGCGTTCAGCAAAAGAAAAGCGGTGGTTTTTCAAGTGGACTTGTCGGAGGCCTCTTGGGAGGAGCCATCGGCGGAATGCTTTTTGGATCTATGTTTGGCGGAGAAGGCAATGGCATGGGAATATTGCCCATCCTTTTGTTCGCTGCCTTAGGATTTTTTCTGTTTCGCAAATTTAGAAAATCCCGGCAGAAGGCTTTCGGGCAATCCGGTGGATTTTCCGCTCTGGGACAGGCTGGAGGTTCTGGCCAAGGTATAGATGAGAATATCACCAATGTACCGCCGCCAGTTTCTGGGTTTCCCCAGGCAGTGGAGAACGGTCTTAATGAGATTCGTCACACAGACAGTGGTTTTGATGCAGCTCAATTTCTGGAGATTGCTTCGGACGTATTCTTTCAAGTGCAAGCCGGCTGGATGCGGCGGGATATAGATTCCTATCGTAATCTACTGGGTGAGCAGTTGGCCTCGGAGTACAAGGTGGAGTTTGCACAGATGCGTGAAAGGGGAATCATAAACAGGTTGGAAAGCATTGCTGTCAGGAAGGCAGACGTCGTTGCCGCAGGTAATATCAGTAATATAGACTTTATCACCGTAAGGTTCACTGCAAGTTTGCTTGATTATACGGTGGATGAGACGACAGGGGATCTGGTGGACGGAAGCATGACCCATCCTGTAAAATTTGATGAAGAATGGACCTGGGCAAGACCAATTAGGACCAACGACTGGAAACTGGAAAGTATCACGGTTGCCGGTGAATAAATTAAGATGCTGTTCCGGCTATCTACCGGGGCAGCACTTGTTATTTTTATTCAGACGAACCCAAATGCATTTGACCTGAGTTGAGTAGCTACAAATTTTGTCTAATGATCACAATTCTCCTGATGCCAGATGTTATGGTTTGAAGATCATTTAGATACCGACACATTCACCTTAAAAGCATCGCTGTTGTCCAGTGCCTGCACCCTGAGTATTTCATAGAAGAACATTTAATCGATTGTTACATACAAGTAATAGCATCGGAGTCCTTCAATGATTTGCAATAAATCAACTAAATAATTGTTTATCAATGAGGATCAATGTCACTACTTTTTTTTTATGTGTTTTTAGCCCTGTTTTTTTCGTTTTTATGTTCTTTGATGGAGGCGGTTTTTTTAAGCATTCCACATTCATATATCGTTCTGGTCAATAAAAAAAACAAAAAGGACGGGCAATTGCTTCACCGTCTTAAAACTGATGTGGACAAATCCTTATCTGCTATTCTCAGTCTAAATACCATTGCCCATACCGTGGGTGCAGCAGGGGCCGGTGCCCAGGCCACCAGTTTGTTCGGTAATAAATATGTGGGTATTATTTCAGCTGTATTGACACTGTTAATCCTGGTTGTTTCAGAAATCATTCCAAAGTCACTGGGGGCATCGTATTGGCGGCTGCTTGCTAAACCAGTCTCTATTTGTCTGCATTATTTAATTCATATTATGTTCCCATTTGTGTGGGCGTCCCGGTATATTACCGTGCTAATTTCACCTAAAAAAAGTGATGACTTTTTCTGCAAAGAAGAGTTTACAGCCATGGCGGAACTGGGGACAAAATCAGGAGAAATTAAGGGCCAGGAAGCAAGGATTCTAAAAAGTCTTTTCCGGTTTAATTCCCTTCGTGTAAAGGATATCATGACGCCAAGGACCGTTGTCTTTGCCTTAAAGGAGGATATGAAAATTCGAGAGGTGCTTGAGCAGCATTCAAATATAATTTTTTCAAGAATTCCGGTGTTTAAAGAGGGAATTGACAGAATCATCGGTTATGTAATGAAAGACGAAATATTGGAGGCCTCGGCCCGGGATGAACATGGAAAAAATCTTTCGGAGCTGAAAAGAGAAATCTATCCTGTCTATGAATCTATGCCACTACCGAAGCTTTATGATTTCTTACTCAATAAAAGAGAACATCTCTCTCTTGTCAGTGATCAGTATGGTGGGACTTCCGGTATTGTGACCCTTGAGGATGTTGTAGAGACGTTGTTGGGCATGGAAATAATAGATGAGCTGGATGTTAATAAAGATATGCGTGTACTGGCAAAGTCCAAGTGGAAAGATCGAATGAAGTAAAATATGCAGGCGGTTTTATCGTCAAAAGAGTTTATAACTCAGTGCTGGATTCTTGCCTTCAACGTATTGGCTCAGCCGTATACAGATTGAAGATATTTCAATTTATCGAACTTTTTTGCTGCAAAACATCTGGGAATTTCCTTTAATTTGAAAATATTCTAATTCTATATTCTATCTAATACAGTAGCAAAAACTGATATTTTGTTGGACTATCTTTAGGTGCATCTAGGTCATTGTGTCTAGGACCGATTACATTTTATCCAACATTGAATGCTCCCGATATGTTAGCTAAAATCCTTCATAATTTTTGTTTAACTTATTTTATCTCGATTCCTAAAGAAATGTTGATTTTCCACAAATCATGAGAAGTTGAGTTTAACCTTCTTGTGGCCGATTGGCCCTGAATTCATTATGGCGTCCATGTTTGTCCTTTATCGAAAGAAATTTGATCCAATGGTTATTTAAATACAACAGCTTATAAAGCAGGAAGGATTAACTTTTTCTAACACCAATTAAATGATTGAGGTGTTTTTCCTCTGATGGGGAAAAATGCCTCAATTTCACATCTTTTCAAAAAAATCTTTAAATCAAATTGTGAATTGATAACCCCCTGAAATAAATGAGAATTCAAGGTTAATAGTCCATAGACGTCAAGGGGAAAGGATCACTGGCACAATGGTTGCTCTATAGCCAGTCGAGAAAAGGAGAAGTGGAGATGAAATTATTTAAAAAATACAGAATAGATCGAAATAAAGTCCTTGATAAACCGTATTATAAATCTTTGACCCGATATATGATACCTACTGTGATTATCGTATCTTTTGCACCAATGATCATGGTTTCATTTGTAATTTTAAACCAATTCGAATCTTCCTATGATGAAAAAGTAAATGCCCATCTCAAAGAACTTGTTCTTAAGCACAAACAGAATATAGATACTTTTTTAAAGGACAAAACGAGTGACATTAAAGTTCTGTCTAAAACGTACGGCATAAAGCAACTCAGTAATGAGGCATTCCTTCATAACAAATTATCCATTCTTCAAGAGGAGTATAAAAATGTGTTTGTTGACCTTGGGGTTGTGAACCAGCAAGGCCATCAGGTCGCCTATGCCGGCCCATTTAAACTGGGAGAAGCTAATTATTCAGATGCTAAGTGGTTTAAAAAAGCAATAAAAAAACAAGTGTTTATCAGTGATGTTTTTCTTGGGTTGAGGGGTTTGCCTCATTTTATAATTTCGGTGAGGCAAGTTCACGAAGGGCAAAGTTGGATATTGCGAGCAACGATTGATTTTGTTGCTTTTAATACGCTTGTTGAAAATATTCGAATTGGTGAAACGGGATTCGCTTTTATTATAAATCAGAAAAGTGAGTTTCAGACCAAACCTCGCATTGATATTTCAGCTGGAAAAGAATTTTACAAAGTTCTGTTGGAGAAAAAAACAAATACTCCCAACGATGTCAAAATCAGCCGGGAAAGAGTTGATGAACCCAACAAAATGGTAAACAGCGATGAATACATCTATGTATCCTCCTTTCTTAAAAATGGGGAATGGCTTCTTGTTTATCGTCAGAATACTTCAGATGCATTTTCAATTATTCATAAAGTTAAGCGCTTGTCCTTGTTGATTTTTATTTTCAGTGGAATGGGGATTATTACAATGGCATTTGTTTTGTCCAAAAAAATGGTCAGTTTTATCGCTCGGTCAGATATGGAAAAGGAAATGATGAACCAGCAGGTAATAGAAACAAGCAAGTTGGCTTCAGTTGGAGAACTTGCTTCAGGAGTTGCTCATGAAATCAATAATCCGGTTGCAATTATGGTTGAAGAAGCCGGTTGGATTCAAGATCTTCTGGAAGAAGAAGAATTCGCAGAGAGTTACAATTTCAAAGAATTCACACGAGCCTTGAAGCAAATAAAAACTCAGGGAAACAGATGCAAAGAGATTACTCATAAGTTGTTGAGCTTTGCCAGAAAAACAGAATCAAATAATCAAGAAATAATGATTAATGATTTAATTAAGGAGATTCTTGAGTTAACTCTTCAGAGAACAAAGTACAGCAATGTATATATAAAAACTCAATTTTTGGAATCGCTTCCATATATCCAAGCTTCAAGCACTGAATTACAGCAGATTTTTTTAAACCTTATCAATAACGCAATAGATGCTACGGAACAAACCAAGGGTGTTGTTGATATTTCAACACAGCACTTAAACGATTGTATACTGGTAAAAATTACGGATTCGGGCTCGGGAATCCCAAAATCAAATTTAGATAGAATATTTGATCCATTTTTTACAACCAAACCGGTTGGAAAAGGGACCGGTCTGGGGCTTTCTATTTGCTACGGAATTATCAAAAAAATGGGTGGGCATATTGACGTCACAAGTCAGGTTGGTGTTGGGACAAGTTTTAGTGTCAGTTTGCCGTTGAACAATGAAAAACCGAAAACAAATAAAGTACGCTTGTAAATAAAAATGAAGCCGCATTTTAATTTTGATGCAAATAAAATAAGAGGAGGAACCCTATGATAGACGCTAATGTACTTATGGTTGATGATGAAAAGGCATTTATCGACACCATGGCTAAGAGGTTAAAAAAACGCAAGCTGGTTATTGCCAAAGCCTTTACAGGCGAAGAAGCATTAGAACACATTCATCTCCATCCAAAAGTGGAAGTTGTTATTCTGGATGTCAAGATGCCAGGAATGAATGGTCGGGAGGTACTTCAAGAAATCAAACAATACTATCCCCTGATTGAAGTTATTATGCTGACAGGTCATGCAACCATTGAATCAGGAATTGAAGGAATGAAACTGGGGGCTTTTGATTATCTGACAAAACCTTGTGACATCGATAACCTTATCGCGAAGGTGGATGAAGCAGCCAATAAAAAGAGAAGGCATGAAGAAAAAATAATGGACGCAAGAATGAAAGAAATTACTTCACGTCGGGTATAATGAAAAGATTATTTATGGATGCAATTCGTAACGAGAACACAGAGCCGCTAAAGATTTTAATAGTGGATGATGAAGTAGGCTTCACAGATATTTTATCAAAAAGGCTGATAAAACGGGGAATGCTAACTGTTAAAGCCAATAGTGGGGCTGAGGCAATTCAATCTCTTCGGAAAAACGATTTTGATTTGGCAGTTCTTGATTTGAAAATGGAAGATATGGGTGGGATTGAAGTGCTTCAAATATTTAAAAAAATTATACCTGGAATGCCGGTTATTATGCTCACAGGTCATGGGTGTGAGGAATCTGCAAAAGAAGGATTAGCAAGTGGTGCGGATGATTATCTGATTAAACCCTGCGTCCTTGAAGAACTAATTGATAAAATTAACAAAGTGACTGGTAATAAGGGATAGTAGAAATGGAAGACAAACATATCAAAGCATTATTCATTGATGATGAAACCGCGTTCATAGATGTCTTGATTAAAAGGTTGGAAAAAAGAGGCATCAGCGGCCTGGGCGTTGACTGCGGTGAAGCCGGTATTGTTATTTTGGATAACATCCAAGTTGATATAGTTGTTCTGGATGTTTGCATGCCGGGTATGGATGGTATTCATACACTTAAAACCATAAAACAACGATGGCCGTTTATAGAAGTGTTAATGTTGACCGGCCATGCCTGCCTGGATGCTGCTCGGCAGGGAATGAATGCCGGGGCTTTTGACTATCTGTTGAAGCCGATCGATATTGATGAACTACTTTTCAAACTTGAGGATGCATACAAGAAAATACAGATTTCTAAAAAGCAATATATACTCAGTAAAGGGAGGATCTAATTTAATATGAAGCGAACAGCAATTTGTAATTATTAATAAGTATTTATATATATATAAGGAGATAAAATTAATGAATTTTTTTAAACAATGGGGTAGGTTTATGATTATGGGTGCCCAGGCCCATGCTCGCTGGGAACTCGATGTTTCAAACACGATTTTACGGGACAAAAAACGATTAATCCTGCTCCTTTTTCTACTCATTCCGATTGTTATGGGGGGCTATGCATTTGCAGATGATATTGCAAACTTAAATTTGCCGGAATTGCTCGGTGGTAAAAAAGCTTACAGCCCTGCCTTTTATTCAACAAGTATTTTTATTATTTCCATACTCATCGGTTTAGGCGCTGGTCTGATAACCGGATGCATCGGTGCCGGTGGCGGGTTTATCATTGCTCCGGCCCTGATGAGTGCCGGAATCAAAGGTATTTTAGCCGTTGGTACGGACCTTTTTCATATTTTTGCAAAAGCAATTATGGGAAGTGTTATTCACAGAAAACTGGGAAATGTCAACGTACCGCTTGCACTTGTTTTCTTAATTGGTGCAATACTGGGGGCCACAGCCGGTGGGTTGATTAACCGTGTGCTTTACGAGTTGAACCCTGTTCTCAGTGATGCATTTATCACAACCGTCTATTCACTGATGCTGGGATTCCTGGGATTTTATGCCTTGTTTGATTATCTTAAAGCCAGAAAAGAAGGAAATACAGGTGATGCTCACGGCGGTGAAGGTGCCGAAATGGGAAATCTTTCTAAAAAACTACAAGGTATCAAAATTCCCCCGATGGTAAAATTTGATCATGACCTGGTTCCAGGCGGTCGAAGCATTTCGTGGGTCTTTTTAGTATTAAGCGGTGCCCTTGTGGGTCTTGCAGCAGGTATTATGGGTGTTGGCGGTGGTTTTCTTACGTTTCCAATTTTTGTATATATGCTCGGTGTTTCTTCTATGACCACTGTTGGAACCGATATTTTCCAGATCGTTTTCACTGCCGGTTATGCCGGGATCACTCAATATGCTGTTTATGGGTTTATTTTTTACACCCTTGCCATGGGTATGCTTTTAGGCTCTCTTTTAGGCGTGCAGATTGGTGCCATGGTGACAAAGGTTGTGAACGGAATCACTATTCGTGGATTTTATGCCATGGCGGTACTTGCCGGTTTCGTAAATAGGATCTTTGCACTTCCCGGAAAGCTTGGTGAAATGGAGATTATACCGATTTCTAAGCAAATGGGTGATATCTTGAATACCATCGGAATATGGGCATTCTTTCTGGTTATCGGCTTTTTCAGTGTATGGGTAATCGGTACATTTATTATGAATATTGGCAAACTTAAGGGAGAGGAGGGAGCATCATGATAGCAAATAAAGTGACTTTTTCTAAAGGCGTCGGGCTTTTGGCCTCATTTTCCTTTGTGTTTATTCTCATATTTACTCCAATTTTCAATGGACAAAACGGCTTGGAGTATCTTGATGATTTGTATAATTCGATTTCAAAGGGATCTGCCTACTATATTCCAAAACTTCAGGAGGAGGTAACCCCGCTTGTCGGGAAGACCGTCTCCATGACCCTGGAAATGGACAGTTCTGTTCAGGCAGAACAGACAGCGATTATTTTAAATAAATCCGGTGCCACAATCCAGGTTACCAATTCAGAGGTCAAAGTGAACGGAGATCTAGGCAACATACTGAACCATTGTCTGAACGATGCGGATCTGATGTATGCGAACAATGGAGCCCAGGTAATGGAAACATATGGATTTAATGAACGGCTTGTACTCTATCATTGGTGGACAGCCACAAAACTAATGGATAAAGAACTTAAGAAACAAAAATTGTTTAAAGAGGCTAAGGTGGTTACCACAGTTAATAAGAAAGGATTGGAAACATCCTATAATTATTATAAAATCAAACCAGAGAAAATTTCGTCGAAATGGGGCATAGTGATGTTCTCATTGATTTTTTATGTGATTTATACTCTCTGGTATGGTTTTGCCATTATGTATTTGTTTGAAGGCTGGGGCCTCAGACTGGAAGAGCATTAGAACTACTGATGCATGGGGAGATTTCTTTCTCCCCATGCATTCTTAAAAAAAAGAGACGCAATGAAGCAAATGATAAAATATTTGAAGAAAGTGTTTGGAAAACCCGAAGACCTCGATCTCAATCGGGCAGAAACACTGCGTCATGATTTTAAAGAAAGATATCATACATTCAAACTTTTACTGGCAGCAAACAATGCAGCACTTGAGAATTTCGCTCAGATAGAAAAATTGCTTGCAGAGGGCCAGATTTTCGGGATGGCTGACATAAACACAAATATTACTGCTGCTTCGGTAAATGTTTTTAAAATGATCCGCAAACTGGATAGACTTTCGCCTGGAAAATACAAAGCACTTTCAAATCGGTTTGATGCCATTCAAAACGATATCAGTCTTGTCTTGAATGAAACCCGAGTGATTCATGACAAACGGCTGGTGATTGATATCAATGAGATTGATAGAACCATGTCGGACAGTGTGGGGCAAAAAATGGCTAATCTTGGAGAAATAAAAAACAACCTGGGTCTTAAGGTTCCGGATGGCTTTGTTATTACCGCACATGCCTGTGAAATGTTTATTAAATATAATGCCCTGCAGGTAGAAATTAATAGGCGAATACAAACAATTTTAAATGATGATTTAGAACAGATATATTTGTGCAGCCAAACCATTCAGCAGTTGATCATCAATTCACAAGTACCACCGGAACTGGAGTCGGCAATAAAAAACAAAATTAAAAGATTATACCTGGATCAAAAAAATACCGCCAGATTTGCCCTTAGAAGCAGTGCCTTGGGCGAAGACTCTCATGATGCCTCCTTTGCCGGGCAATACAAGAGCCTTTTAAATGTAAGTGTTGACCATATCTTTCAAGCATACAAAGAAATTATTGCCAGTAAATACAGCCTGCAGGCCATTAATTATCGATTAATCCGGGGATTCAAAGATGAAGACATCCTGATGAGTGTCGGTTGCCTTACCATGATTGAGGCGTTGTCCGGGGGAGTCATCTATTCTCATAATCCTTTTCAAATGCGGGATGATTCCTTTTTTATACTATCCACCTGGGGACTACCCAAAGCCATTGTTGACGGATCTGTAAACAGCGATCTATTTGTTGTCTCCCGAAGTCCAGAAATGAAGATAAAACATAAAGACATAAAGAGGAAAGAGAGAAAATTTACTTGTTATCCCGAGGAAGGCGTTTGCAGGATGGATCTCATTGATGAATTACAATTACAGCCTTCCATCGGTGGAAAAGACATTTTAGACCTTGCACATCTATCGGAAAAAATAGAATCCCATTATGGGGTGCCCCAGGATATAGAATGGGTATTAAGCAATACTGATTCTCCAGCGATATATCTGCTACAAACACGGCCTTTAAAAGTAAAAGCAAAACCGGAGAAACAATCCCGTGATTTACCACAAATTAACCTGAGACATCAAATAACAAAACAAGGGGTTATGGCCAGCCCTGGATCAGCCTTTGGCCAGGTATACATCGCAGATAAAGAGGTTGATCTTCTCAGGTTCCCAGAAAATGCCATTCTTGTTGTTCGCCAGGCACGACCTGAGTGGGCTCCGCTTTTAAGCAAGGCTTCTGCAGTAATTTCTGAAAGCGGTGGTTTTGCCGGGCATCTTGCAAATGTTGCAAGGGAAATGGGTGTTCCGGCCCTTTTTGGTGTGTCGGATATTTGTAAAAAAATTAAGACAGGTGATATGTTGACTGTCGATGCAGAAGGCCTTGGTGTATACAAAGGTGAAATCAAAAGCCTGCTGGCAAAAATATATACAGAAAAGAAAACTTTAACCAACACTCCGGTCTATAATACACTTAAAAGAGTTAGCCAACATATTACCCCACTGAATTTACTTGATCCGGATTCATTTGATTTTCAAGCGATGAATTGTCGAAGCCTTCATGATATCACCCGGTTTATTCATGAAAAATCAGTATTGGAAATGTTTAATTTTGGTAAATCACATGGGTTCGATCAGGTGTCATCAAAACAATTGCACTATGGTATTCCGATGAAATGGTGGATTCTGAATCTTGATGATGGATTCAAAAAAGAGGTTAAAGGTAAATATATTTATCTGGAAAATATTGCATCTGTCCCGATGATGGCGCTCTGGGAAGGAATAGTTGCGGTCCCCTGGGATGGCCCACCGCCGGTTGATAAAAAAGGGCTTATGTCTGTTATGTTCCAGGCGACTGCAAACCCAGCATTAAATACAGGTGTTCGAACTAAATATTCAGAGCGCAATTATTTTATGATATCCAGCAAGTACTGCAGTTTGAGTTCCAGGCTGGGGTTTCATTTTTCAACCCTGGAATCATACGTGGGGGAACGGGTCTCTGAAAATTATATCAGCTTTCGGTTTCAGGGAGGAGCGGCTGACCAAACTCGTCGGTTGAAAAGGGTTCAATTTATAGGTGATTTTTTATCAGGTTTTGGTTTTAAAATTAAGATTCGGAAAGATAATTTGAATGCCCGCCTGAAGGGATATGATAAAGAATACATATTGGATCGTCTGAAAATCATTGGTTATTTAACGATCCACACAAGGCAATTGGATATGGTCATTTCCAACCCGGTAATGATTGCAAAATATTTGATTAAATTTAAAAATGATATAGAATCCGTTCTGAATATTAAAATGGTTCATGACATTGATTTATCTGAGCATAAAGGTAATTAAAGTATGCTATTCCAAAACATAACAGATTTTTACAAAGCAGCCATCCAATTAACGTCCGGTTGTGTTGTTGCATTGGACGCCAAGGGTAGGATACTTGGATTTGATTCCTATCTAAAAAGGATAACCCAAAAGAGGATTGATGATTTTATCGGGGAGAGTTGGTTTGATATATTTGCCCCAGTAAAAATGGAAATACATTCCCAAGCGTATTCTAAAAATGAAATTTTACAAAATCATAAGGCTGGTCACACACAAAAAGTCTTAACTGTTTATAAAAACAATCTTTTTATTGAGTGGAATTTTTTAACAGTTAAAAATTCAGATACGACTTCTGCCGGCATTTTAGGTGTAGGAATAGACGTCACCAAACACATTGAATTGGAGCAACAGTTACTTCATGCTGACCGACTGGCAACAGTCGGTCAGTTGGCTGCGGGTATTGCACATGAGATCAATGGGCCATTGAACAATATTTTAGGCTACGCTCAGTTATCTGTCAAACAGGAGGATTTACCCGAACAGGTCTATCATGACCTGGATAATATTATCCGCTTCTCTCTTCACGCCAGGGAGGTTGTAAAAAAAGTCATGCTTTTCAGTCGGCAAGTCCCACCTAAGCACAATGAGATTGACCTGAATAAAGTTATCTCGGAAAGCCTTTATTTTGTTGAACCTTTATGTAATCAAAGCCTGATTGATATCGATTGCCGGCTTGAAGAGTCGTTGCCCCCTCTTATCGGTGACTTTTCCCAACTGCGGCAGGTAGTTGTAAATCTGATGGTCAACGCTGTACAGGCGATACCAGGCAAGAAAGGAAAAATTAATATTTCTACATCATCAGAACCTGGTGATCGTGTATGCCTTTCAATAAAAGATACAGGATTGGGCATGTCCTCTGAAACACTGGAACAATGTTTTATGCCATTTTTTACGACCAAAGAGATAGACCAAGGAACCGGTTTGGGGCTGGCTGTTGTTCATGGTATTATCAAATCTCATAATGGTACGATTACGGCTGAAAGTATTCTTGGTGAAGGTTCCTGTTTCAGGATTTCTTTTCCTTTGAACACAGACAAAGGAGTACAGCATGACTGATAAAGCATCTGATATCATTTATAAGATATTGATCGTAGATGATTCGAAGCCAACGTTGGAAGTGATTCAACGAAACCTTAACGCAAATGATTTTGATGCCTATACCTGCAACAATGTTCGGGATGCAGTCCGATTTCTATCTGAAAGCACCATTGATATTGTTATCACTGATTTTAAAATGCCTGAACAAAATGGTCTTGAACTGATCCGGCACATTCGGGACAATTGTACAGATATCGAAATTATTATGATAACTGGCCATCCAGACATTGAAGGTGCTGTTCAGGCAATAAAAGACGGAGCTGATGATTATCTTGTCAAGCCGTTTACCGATACCGAACTTCTACAGGCTGTTAGTCGAATGACAGAGAAGCTTGATAATCGCCGGATGGTTGAATCAACAGGCACTCCTGATAAAACATATGGTATTATCGGTAAGTCAAAAAATATGAAGCAGATATTTCATCGGATAGAAAAAGCGGCAACTACAGATGCCACCGTACTGATATCAGGGGAGAGCGGTACTGGAAAGGAGATTGTTGCAAGGGCGATTCATTATAACAGTGCCAGAAGACGGGAACCTTTTGTGCCTATAAATTGTACAGCAATACCTGATACTCTTCTTGAAAGTGAACTTTTTGGTCATATGAAAGGTGCATTTACCGGTGCTAAGGATTCCCGGAAAGGGTTTTTCCAAATTGCAGATGGTGGAACTATATTTCTGGATGAAATTGGTGATGCAAGTCTTAATATGCAAAGCAAATTGCTCCGTGTGCTTCAAAACAAAGAAGTTCGTCCAGTTGGTTCTCCACAGATCCAGTATGTCAACACCAGAATTGTTGTGGCAACCCACAAAGATTTAACAACCATGGTAAAAAACGGATTATTCAGGGAAGACCTCTACTATCGATTAAATGTGATCGACTGCCATGTTCCTGCCTTAAGTGAGAGACCTGAAGACATACCGGCACTGATTAATTATTTTGCAAAAAAGTTTTCACAAGAAATGAATTGCCGGGTACCTATTTTTTCAGACAATGTTTTAGAAGCGTTTAAATGTTATTCCTGGCCGGGGAATGTTAGAGAACTTGAGAATCTGATACAACGGCTTGTGGTCATTGTGGATGGAGATACAATTAAAACAACTGATCTACCCAACTCCATGAGGTTTAATGCCTCTGTAGGAGCAAAGGACAATCTATCTCTTCAAGAAGTTGTTTTGGACCATATAACTTCTGTATTGACCACTGTCAAAGGAAACAAAACTCAGGCGGCAAAAATTCTTGGAATTGACCGGAAAACGCTAAATTCAAAATTGAAAAAAATAGGGGATTCATCACATGATTCTTAATCATCGTTTACAACTGATAACGTTCTTACTGATTCTGGTATCAGTAGGAATTTTCCCTGCTCCGGGAAGTGCCAATTCCCGTCAAATCCAGTCTCATGGTCAAAGTGTCTATGTGCCTGTTTATTCACATATCTATCACGGCGATCAAGAAAGAAAATTTAATCTTACTGCTACACTCAGTATCCGTAATACAAATTTGGAAAAAGATATAATGCTTCATTCAATTGATTATTATGATTCTGACGGCGAGCTCTTAAAAAATTATTTAGAAGTACCGATTATTTTAAAAAATTTTTCAACGGTTCGTTATGTCATAAAAGCCACAGATAAAAGCGGTGGATCCGGAGCCAAATTTCTTGTGAGATGGAAATCTCAAGGACTCTCCAATACCCCTTTAATCGAGGCTATTATGATCAGCACACAAAGTCAGCAGGGAATTTCATTTGTTTCCAGAGGTCAGGCCATTCGTGATTAACGATATAGTCTTACTGATGGAACTCAAAAGGAAATAATATGATTATAAAAGCAATTTTGATAAAAATTAAGAGTTCATTTGCAGATCTCTTACCAATTATTCTAGTGATCGCCTTTTTTCAAACTGTTGTTCTAAGGCAGCCATTACCTCAAATGGGAGAAGTTCTTTTTGGCGCTCTACTAGTAGTGGCAGGCCTCACCCTGTTTGTTCAGGGCCTTGAAATGGGACTGTTTCCCATTGGTGAGTCAATGGCTCACGCCCTTGCCAGAAAGGGAAGCCTTTTTTGGTTGCTATGTTTTGCCTTTGCTTTAGGGTTTTCAACCACAGTGGCTGAGCCTGCCCTGATTGCAGTAGCCTGGGAAGCCGCGGAAATTGCTGGTCAGGGAGGCCTCATAGATACAAATTCGGAATCTTTAAAAAAATATGCATTCGGACTTCGGATGTCGGTTGCTTTTTCTGTGGGGCTTGCAATCCTTATAGGAGTTTTGCGAATTCTTAGAGGATGGCCCATTCATTATCTGATCATCACGGGTTATGTCCTTGTTATGCTTATGACCGTGATTGCTCCCAAAGAAATTATTGGAATTGCCTATGATGCGGGTGGCGTCACCACATCCACTATAACGGTACCCCTGGTTGCAGCTCTTGGCGTAGGACTTGCCTCATCCATCAAAGGACGAAGTCCCCTTGTTGATGGGTTTGGACTCATAGCTTTTGCCTCACTTCTTCCTATGATTTTTGTCATGGGGTACGGGCTTATAATCTTTTGATGATAACGGGAGGGTTTAGTGGAATTTATATACGAATTCGGTAAAATATTGATAGCCACCTGCAGAGATGTCTTACCGATTATTATTCTTATTATCAGCTTTCAACTCCTGGTTTTGCGGCAGCCAATTCCTCATTTTCGCCGTCTTATTGTGGGCGGTGTCTATGTTGTCATTGGACTTACCCTATTTCTGGCAGGACTTGAAAAAGCACTTTTCCCACTGGGAAATATGATGGCTACTCAGTTATCTGATCCGGCCTTTATTTATGGTCCGGGAGAAATTGTTACCCAGGCTGACTGGAAAGCATATGGCTGGGTCTATCTTTTTGCAGCCATGATCGGTTTTGCAACCACCATTGCCGAGCCATCCCTTATTGCAGTGGCTTTTAAAGCCAACGAGGTATCTGCAGGGACTATCAAGCAATGGGGTTTAAGAATCACAGTTGCTATAGGTGTTGCTTTTGGAATCAGCCTTGGAACGTTTCGGATTGTCACGGGCACACCACTGTATATGTACATTCTTGTGGGCTATATGATTGTAAGTGTACAAACCATATT
>PJEL010001909.1_pt1 | contig 19945 bp, 22 predicted proteins | sample 1853271 | NCBI WGS metagenome assembly PJEL01 (sample SAMN08108733, study PRJNA415343) | Invertebrate metagenome, whole genome shotgun sequencing project. | host: Globobulimina | place: Sweden: Gullmar Fjord | collected 2015-08
CGCAACGTTGTCATTTATTTCAATAAGGAAACACAACGCCAATTATTTGATCGATTTGCGGAAATACTGACAGCCGAAGGGTATTTGTTTCTCGGTCACTCAGCCCTCTCATGTCTGTGGATGTGTACTTGTCTACCATTGACCATAATATGCATGTATCATCCACACAATAAGCAGCTTGTATGCAATCTGTGTGTCTTGCATAGAAATGCTGCCCGCCGCATGCATACAAACGAGTGTCATGCACTGCTATGTATTTCAATACAAAGCAAGAAGCCATAAATGCAGTTAACAAAGAGATTGCCTCGGGTAACGTGGAAGTTGCCATAGGAATCATGCAGATCTACTGGCGCTACCACAAAAAGATGTTTTCTAGCCCTGGAGAGCTTCTAGACCCGCAAACTAACGTAGCATATGGAGCCAAATATCTACGTCAGCTACATAATGAAAATGGGGATTGGTTTTCGGCGGTCGGACAATACTATTCTGGCCGAAAAACACCAGAAGGGATAAAGAAGGCAAACGAATACGCTAGCAAGGTGGTGGTCCAATGGGAAAAACTCTATTAGCATTTGCGCTGGTATTATCAGCTCAATTTACGTTCGCACAATCAAAATTGATTGAAGTAGACCGCGTGGGTAATACAAGGTCGGTTCAGTACCACTACATGGAAAAAGCCGAGGAAGATAAGCAGGAGCATGGGAATCCTCGTAGACTAACGCCAGATGAATGGTATAGCAGAATACTGCCCATACACACATCAACCATGACACCTGGTTACGTTAGACCTGAAGAAAAAGAATTAAAAACAATATTACGCCCTGTGTTTATAATCGGTGCAGACAACAGATCTATCGAATGGCTTGAAAGAAACAAGCAGGCATTAGTTGAAAGTAATGCAGTTGGGATTCTAGTTGAGGTACAAACCATAGAGCAACTTAAAAGGATAGGAAAAATCGCTTCAGGCCTACAGGTTGCGCCATCAGGGGGTGAGTTCATATCGGAAATACTTGGGATCGAACATTACCCGGTCCTTGTGTCAAAGAGCGGTATCGAACAGTGACACAAAAATACGCAATCGAAGCGCTGTTAAGGCCGCCAGTAGAAATGTATTCGGCAGTCATGATGCTTATAGCTAGCGTTACAACAGCCGTTTCACCGTCGTTATTCATGATGCCATGGTCAGTGGCCTATCTCGTTTCTGCAGGACTGATAGGCTTGTCAGCGTGGAGGTTTAGCCAGGGGCTATATGTAATTCGATATCAGCGCGGCCTGAAAAAGTCACCAATGTTCAAAATGAAACGCTCGAAAATCCCAGTAAACAGAAAAATGCTGTATGTGGGTCGCGGTTTCGAATGGACTGGAAAACACACTCAAAGGGTTCACGATGCACGAGAGGATGAAGCAGAACGCTATGTAAAACCAACACATCTGGTACAGTGGTTAAGACGAAAGGAAATAGAGTGGGACGAAAGAATATTGTTTCGTTTCATTGCCAAAACAACATCCTGGGATAGCGCATTCAATCCGGTTAGACCACTACCAACAATTGGCGGTGAACCTATGTTACACGGTGTTGGGGTGGAAGATGAGAGTCCAGTGTACCTTAGCCTGATTGAACGATCAGGGCATCTCTTAGTGAAAGGATCTACCGGTGTAGGTAAAACAAGACTTGCCGAGCTATTAATAACACAAGATATCCGTAGAAAAAACAATTGTGTAGTTGTACTCGATCCAAAAGGTGATGCAGAGCTATTGCTAACAACCTACATCGAATCCGTTAAGGCCAAAAGAAAATGTTATGTGTTCCACCTGGGGTTCCCAGAATACAGTGCAAAATACAATGCAATTGGGTCCTTTTCAAGGTCCACAGAAGTCCCAACTAGAATATCTAGCCATCTGCCAGGTGAAGGCGATGCTGCGGCATTTCGAGAATTCGTGTGGTTGTTCGTAAATGTAATTTCAGTTGCAGTGATCAACCTGGGTGAGCGGGTTGATTATGAGGTAATCAAGAAGTATATGCGAAAAATTGATCCACTTCTTGTTCGCTACGGAAAATATTGGTTGTCTCAGCATTATGAAGACTGGGAAGAAACCTATGCGCGCATTAAAGAGACGACAACAGCTAAATCAATTAATGGCACTAATTTTAAGGCGAGAGAGCGTGATGCCGTTGCAATGTATTACACCTTACAGCAATACAAGGCCGAAGACTCTATCATTGCCGGGCTAGTACATGCATTTCAGTATGAAAAGACCTACTTTGACAAGATAACAAACGCTGTAGGTCCTTTCTTGGAGAAACTGACGTCCGGAAAAGCGGCTGAGATACTGTCGCCAAAACACGATAATGCAGAAGATGACCGACCAACAATCGATTGGGAGGAGGTGTATAGACAAGAGGCAGTTGTATATGTTGGCCTTGATGCACTGACTGATCCAGAAGTTTCATCAGCGCTTGGAGGAACAATGTTCTCTGATTTAACAAGTCTGGCTGGACGAAAAACGAAATTTGGAATAACGCCAGGACTGCCGGATATTGGAGAAAATCGGAGCCCGTCCCTAATCATACATGGAGATGAATTCAATGACCTAATTGGCCCTCATATGGTGACCCTTCTAAATAAAAGCAGATCTGCCGATTACCAGCTTAATCTGTACACGCAAACATGGTCAGACGTTGAAGCGAAGCTAGGAAGTGCGGCGAAAGCTGGACAGATCGCTGGCAACCTGAACACGACAATAATGATGCGTGTAAAGGAAATAGCTACGGCAGAGATGCTTACTAATCAGTTACCTGAAACAAATGTAGACACGATTATGGCGGTATCCGGTGTTGACGATGGGGTTGCTAATGGAGGCGGTGGAATAGGATTTAAGAGTCGAAATGAGGATCGCATCAGCACGATACGTGTACCACTTATAACACCTGCGGATATCGTTGGGCTGCCCATGGGACAAGCTTACGCACTACTAAGTGGCAGCCACCCATATAAAATACGAATACCGCTTATCCAAAGTAGTCTCGATGATGATTTTGAACTACCTGAGCATATCAGGGCTATGGTGGCAGAAATGCGACATCGATATCGCTCAAAAGATGGATGGTACAGCTTTAGCGATTCAGTTGATCTTAGTAAGATGAGCACACAGTAATATGGCGGAAACATATGCAGGCGAAAAAAGACAAACACTGTCGAATTCGTTACTGGGAACAATCCTGAAAGTAATATTTTCTCTTGTGTTTGCGCTAATTATTTCAATAATAATTGAAATAGCAGGCATGAACATATGGTGGAAGGATGAAGGAATAAATCATTCTATAAACATGTATGAATATGAACTCACGCAACTCAAAGCCGGAGGCGGCGGCGTAGACATATCGCTATACCAATACCGATTCGTGGAAAAAATGATAGCAGCGCACGACAGTGTTATCAAAAAAATAAATGTGAGAGGGCTGGTAGAGTGGCTTGGGAAGCCGGTTTCAGAAAACGACAACGCCATGAGAGTAATAATGCGATCAGGATTCGTTGAGATTGAGGATTATATAGAGGCCTCATTCAATATCGCACAAGTGTTCTCACTGCGGCTTGCAATTCTTGTTTTGTCGCTCCCTCTTTTTTTGATTGCATTTTTCGTCGGCGTTACAGACGGCCTAGTGGAGCGTGATCTAAGGCGTTGGGGGGCAGGCAGAGAGAGCAGCACTATGTTTGATCTGGCTAAGGCTACTATTGCTCCACTGGCTATCGGTGCGTGGATGATCTACCTTAGCATGCCAATCAGTATTAATCCATCGTACATCATTATTCCTTTCGTGTTTCTATTTGGAATGTCGGTAAGAGTAACAACTGACAGGCTCAAAAAATATTTTTGAAACCCTTTAAATATAATAAAGGGTTTACTATAGCTGACACCGAAAAACACACGATATAGTCTCTACACATTAAAGGAGGCATGTCGTGCAAATTCAAAAGAAACTCACAATACTGATACTTTCATGCTTGTCGGTGATACCTAGTTTTTGTTATGCACAAACAGAAGACGCAGAACGCGAGGCGCTAGCAAGAGTTATTTCAGAACTCTCATTGATAAACCATATTATCGATGAAGCGGAACGAAAAAAAGAAATATATCCTCACCACCAGTTCAAATACGATACGTTGCGATCAGATCTGAATGAGATGGTTGACGGAATCCAAACACATCTCAATAGACCAAACAGAATGCCAAAAAGAATTGCACCGCTAACCACGGAGTACAGCGAATAATGGCGACAGCAGCTCAACAAGCGGCATTCAAAAGTGGTGCAGGTGGAACGCTAACAATGGGAGACTTCAGTCTAACATTTGCGTTGATAGCCTCTACCCTAGTTTTGCTTTTTGCTGGTTGGCTAATAATTTCTCAGTTCAAGGCGTGGAACAAAAGAAAGATAGACCTGTACGAATTTATATGGGCGGTCGTGCGGGTCTTATTAGTGGTAATCATGTTCGGTTACTACGTTCGCCCATAACCGGCTACCTAAAGGAGAAAGCCAAATGAAGAAAATACGTAACCTGCCAGTTCGGGTTTACAACAAGATAGCATTAACGATAGCTGCTGCAATGACGTTTATGCAAACACAGCTTGTAAATGCTGCATTACCAACTGCTGTTGACCCGACTACTGGTGCTTCTGGCGGCAACTTTGTTACATGGCTGCAAGGGTGGTTTGGTGATAGCGCTGAAACAGTGGCACTGATGGTGTCCACCGCAGGCTTCCTGTGGGCAGCGTGGATAATACTGTCGAAGTTCAACGAGACCAGGAATTCCAAAGAGCCTGATTGGGGATCTTTTGGATTGACGGCGATTGTTGCTGGCGTAGTGATGGTAGCGTGCACCTACATGCTGACGGAAGCAGTGGCAGTAATCTAATGGCAAAAGACCGTGAAGACAGTGAATTGCTGCCAACGCGGCTAAATGTGGAGCCACCCGTGTTTCGCGGGTGCTCCTTGTCAGAGCTTATTATGTTGGCCGGAATCTCTGCAGCAATACTAATACCTCTTTCAATCATTGTTTTATCGATGGTTGGATACGCAATGATGGGGATAGGAATCGGGTCATTAGCAACAATTGGTGGTGTAGTTATGGGGGCAACGAGGCTGCAAAAAATGAAGCGTGGTAGGCCGATTGGCTATTACCAGCTTCAAATAGCACTCATGTTGGATAACACCGGAATTAAGAAAACCAGTCTGGTAAGACGAAGTGGGTTTTGGTCAATAGGAAGGACAAAAGATGCAAGCAGTGCTCGGAAACTTTCGAAATAGATTGAAACAGAAGGACGGTCACGTAGTGACGTTACAAGCAGCACTTTGTGGCTCCTTTGTAATTATAACATATTTAATGTTGCTCTATTGGGATGCAAAAGAAGAGCAAATATTTCGCGTTCCTCCTGATTTGCGGCAGGGCGTTGTAATGCGAGCAAATGATGTTGCACCGCCCACAGTATTCAGCTTTACCTACTACATTTTACAGCAACTGAATAATTGGCCGGAGTCTGGCGAGAAGGACTTTCCAGAAAGGATATATTATCTGCAGGCGTTTCTAACGCCGGGATTCCGGGAACAGCTAGAACGTGAGCTTTCACAAAAATCGAAAGCTGGCGAGCTACGTAGGCGCGTAAGGAAAATACAGGAAGTGGTAGGTAGAGGTTATTCGGAGCAGCGTGTATTTATTGAGAGTGATGGTAGCTGGATTGTTTGGATCGATGTAGAAATATCAGAAACTGTGCACGGTAAGCCAGTCAAAACAGTCTATGTTCAGTACCCACTCCGTATTGTTCGCTATGACGTAGATCCAGAGGCAAATCCGTGGGGCCTGGCCATATCTGAATATGCAGGCGAACCAAAAAAGATAAGCATTGAAGATATTGAAAAACCTTTTAGGAGGGAACTCTAATGTTGAGGTATTTGATTGCAATTGCAGCAGTAATGCTATCAATGAATGTATTTTCCTACGAAGGAAAAGAGCGTGTCATATGGAGCAAAAAACCAATAGACGTTACGCTAAAGGTCGGAGAAGAAAGAATCATACACTTTCCGAATGATATAGAACACTGGCAACCAGATGCAGTTAAGAGTGTCGTTATTGCACAGACCGTTGCCGACACATTCTATATTCGTGCGACCGGGGAATTTCCTGTGGCTAGATTCAGGATACGGGAGCGGGCATCAAACAAGGTATACCTGATCGATGTAAATGCTACCAAGGATGCAAAGGTTCCCGATGAGACAGTAATAATTGACGAGGAACAGATAAGAGGCGAGTCAGATAAGCAGGCTGAGACGATGGCGCGGCTTGAGGAAGACTGGAGGGTAAGATTAACGCGTTATGCCGCGCAAAATCTCTACTCGCCATCAAGGGTGGTTAAAGCAAGTCACTCTATCAGCAGAGTACCGCTAGATTCTGGTATCGAAGTACCTATCGTAAGAGGTGGAAAAGTGAAAGCAGAAACAGTTGCATCGTGGCGTGGAGGTGGATGGTATGTGCATGCTGTTAAGCTAACAAACATATCCAATGAGAATGTGAATCTTGACCCGCGTATTCACTTTCGTGGTAATTGGAGCACGGCCACAGCGCAACACGCATGGGTTGGCCCAGTGGACACCGACGAGTCGGTGACCACAGTGTATTTCACGTCAAAGCGTAGCTTCCACGAATCCGTTGGTGTACAGGAGTAAGAGCGGTGGTCAAGAAAAGCAATAAGTGGCTTCTAGTGTTCGTTGCTGCAGCAGTAGTGGTGTGTGTGCCGATCATAATGAAATCGAAAGGCGTAAAGCACGAAGAAATGAAAGCGATACCTGCTGCAGTAAATCCCACAGGCGACACCACTGCTGACACGCTAGCAACGATGCAGGCAGAGGTTACGAAGGTTGAAGAGTCAAACCAAGAAATTGTTGACTTCAACAATACTCTAACCAGAGAGCGTTCGCAAAACAAGGATGATGTTAAACGCATCACGAAACTACAAAGTAAGGTTGATAAAAATCTACGGGAGTTAAATGCACAAACAAAGCAGGACCGCATAAAGATGGATGCTCAGGCGCGCACGATTGAGGATCTAAAGAGGCTAGTTAAAAAAATAGAAAAAAACGGGGCAAAGGACGGATCGGATGGTCTGCCAATCGGATTCGGGTTCGAGGATGGGGATGTTAACGCTCAGGCATTTAGAGCGGGAAGCTGGCAGAAAGCAATTGACGCCGTGGATGAGGACGGTGCTAATAGTCGTTTCGGGATACTTAAGAAAAGTAGAACTACTACCTCTAAAACGACAAATGAACCAATAATAAAAGAGAAAGACGAGATCCGTGTTCTCACTATAGCAGACAATTCCACCGGTCTTGATAGTGTTGCACTAACTGCAATGGTTGGACGCATTCCAATTAAAGGCAGCATTCCCGATCCATACCCGTTCAAGCTAATTATGGGTAAGGAAAACATTGTAGCGAATGGATTGGAATTGCCAGAAGTTCAGGGAATGATCTGGTCTGGGATTGCCAAGGGCGATTGGAATCTTAGCTGTGTTGGTGGTGACCTTTATTCAGTTACGTTTGTGTTCCAAGACGGAACGATAGTAACGCACAAGGCTGATGCTGGTGAAGATCCTATCGGATGGATATCGGATGAACACGGATTCCCTTGTGTAAGCGGCGAATTTGTTACAAACGCACCTCAGTTTTTGGCGCAGAGAACAGGACTTACCGCTTTGGGAGTCGCGTCAGAAGCCTATTCAGAGGCTCAGAGAACAACGCGGTCGAGCTTACTAGGATCAGAGTCATTTGTTTCCGGTAGCACCGGAAAGTACGTGCTTGGTGAGTCAGTAAGCGCGGCAACGCAGGAGGTTAATTCCTGGCTTTTGGAAAGGCAGCAGCAGTCCTTTGATGCAGTTGTGGTTCTATCAGGGCAGAAGGTTGGCATACACATAGCCAAGGAATTGAATATTGATTACAAAATCGATGGGAGAAAACTACGGCATGAACAAATTCGGTTATCTCATAGCAGCATGCTACCTTAGTGGCATTCTGGCCGGTTGTGCATCAAACAAAGAGAAAGTCTTTGAGGATGCTGAAATGAACACGATGGAAGATATATATGACGATACATTTGGTGCGACCAAAGAACTAGATGCTGAGGCCAGGACACGAATAATCCAGGATGATAACGGCGACCTGACAGATTATACGCGTACCGCTACGACGGAGCTAACAACACTATTTCCCGAGCTTCCAAATCCAAAGCTGTCAATGTATGTGTATCCACATATTACCAACTCGAACATGCCTGTGCCAGGGTACTCAACGTCGTTCTACCTTTATGAGGTGACTCCGTTTGCAATGCATGGTGAGATTAGGGAGTAAGAGAAATGGCGGTTATTGAAAAGATAGCACAGTACTTCGCTAGCGAGGAAAGCGGATCGACAACAAAGCAAGTCGACGAATTGTATAACAGTTTGGATTCGTTTACGGACCTATTGCCATGGGTTGAATATTTGCCCGTAAGTAATACCTTCCTCCTTGAGGATGGTGTTTCGGTGGGTGTGATGTTTGAAGTTGACCCAATAGCTACGGAAGGAAAAACAGAAAAGTATCTTCATGATATTGAAGAGAATATCCGCAGCGTCCTGACCCATTCATTACCACAAAATGACGATCCGTATATTCTTCAGGTCTATGTTCAGGATCAGCAAAGTTTAAAGCATTTTCGATCCGAATATCATAACTATATTCCGGACGAAATTAGAAAAACAAAGTTCACGCAGACTTTCCTTGAACATTTTGATGATCACCTGCGACGTGTCGAGAACCCGAAGGGATATTTTAAGGACACTGGTATCACCGGCGGGCTTTGGAGCGGAAAGCGCCGTCGCGTTAGAGCGTTCCTGTATCGAAGGGTGACAGAGGAAAATATCGATCCTAAGCGTGGCCCGAACCTAACCGAGGAGGAACTGATTAACGAGATATCTGAGAAGTTCGTCTCACAACTTCAGGCAAGTGGTATTGGTATACGACGTTGCAGGGGAGAGGACTTATGGTATTGGATGCTCGAATGGCTAAACCCAAATCCTGAAGTAACAGACGGAAGCCCCGACAAACTAATGGAGTTAATGCCATACCCTGGTGACGAGAATCTGCCTTTCGGATCGGACTTTGCAAAATCGCTCACTATCACGCAGCCAGAAAGTGACAAGGAGTCAGGATGTTGGAAGTTTGACAGCATGCTGCATAAAGCCATTACCATCGAGAACTTAATACGCATCCCTGTTCCAGGACACCTAACTGGGGAGAGACGAATTGGAGAAAATCTCTATGCTGTGTTTGATCGAATGCCTGCAGGGTCGATCCTCGGGTTCACGATCGTTATAGAGCCACAAGACACAGTAACAAACCATATAACGGCGGTAAAGAATGCATCGAAAGGGGAGGAGGCTGAGGCCATCAACACGATGGAAGATGCAAAGAAAGCACTCAAAATTATATCCAATGGTGACAGTCTCTACCCAGTAATTATAACTGCGTTTATCAGAGGTAATGACAGGATTGATATAAGGAGGAACGTTACTGCAGCTCATTCCTTACTATTGGCGAACGGAATACATGCTATCGACGAGAGAGATGACCAAGTTCCGCTAGACACCTATATCCGCATGATGCCAATGAACTACGAAGCTTCGAGGGAGAAGAAGGTTAATACGAGCCGCTACATGTTCACAAACCATTTGGCGAGGTTACTTCCGTTCTATGGACGCGAAACAGGAACCGGAAACCCAGGATTAGTGTTTTTTAATCGAGGGGCGGAACCGCTTGGGTTTGATCCGCTGAATAAAAATGACCGATCCAAGAATGCGTTTGGGTTGGTTCTTGGTCCTCCTGGTTCAGGTAAGTCGGCATTGATGGTCTACATACTGATGCTGTTTATCGCCCGATATCGACCAAGAGTATTTATCATCGAGAAAGGTGGTTCGTTTAGCCTGTTTGGTGAGTTCTGTAAAGCAATGGGCTTAACGGTTAACCAGAAGGCCTTGCACCCCAAAAACGACGTGCGTCTCCCTCCTTTTGCTGAGGCAACCAACATGCTGGAGATTGAGGAGAAAAAAGAGCGAGCTCTGAGGTCGGAATTGGAGATAGATAGCTTTGTTGAAGAGCACGTCGATGATGTTGAGATTATACCAGATCAGCTAGATGAAGATGATGATTCCGATGAGGAGCGTGACTACCTTGGCGAAATGGAACTGTCGGCAAGGGTGATGATTACTGGTGGTGACAAGAAAGAAGAAGACAATATGACACGTTCTGATCGCCTTCTAATACGGAAAGGAATTGTTAATGCTGCACTTGCAAAGCGTGAATTCAATCGTCAGAAGAATACGAAACAAATCGTACTGACAGAGGACGTTGTCGCCGCCCTAAAAGCTGTAGGAAACGAAAAAGGAAGAAGAGAAAAAAGCGCTGAGCGTGCGCACGATATGGCTGAGGCAATGGAGTTGTTTTGCGACGGCACGAACGGCCACTTTTTCAATCGCCCTGGTGAAATGTGGCCAGAGTGCGACGTCACAATAATGGAAATGGGTATTCTTGCAAATGAAGGCTATGAGGATGGTATGGCACTTGGCTTTATGTCGCTAATGAACATCATAACGGCGATAGTTGAGCGAGATCAGTTCCTCGGCAGGCCAACGATAATACTGGGTGACGAGGCTCACCTGTTCACAACAAACCCTCTTCTTGCACCGTATATTGTAAAGATTGCAAAGATGTATCGAAAGTTAGGTGCATGGCTCTGGTTGGCAACTCAAAACCTAGAAGATTTTCCACAAGAATCAAGAAAAATGCTTTCGATGTTCGAGTGGTTTATTGCCATGACCTGCCCCAAGGAGCAAGTAGAACTGATTGCAGAATTTCGAGATCTGACAGCGGAGCAAAAGTCGATGCTTCTGGCTGCACACAAGGAGCCAAAGAAATACACAGAAGGCGTTGTGTGTTCTGAAAAGATAACGGCGCTCTTCAGGAACGTTCCACCCCCCTTGGCGTTAGCACTTGCGATGACAGAGAAAGATGAAAAGGCAGAGCGTGCTGAAATAATGAAGGAAATGGGATGTACAGAACTAGAGGCAGCCTTAGAGATCGCTCAACGACTGGGCAAGTCGAAGGAAAGTGGAGTTGCATACTAATTTACTCTAATGAGAAGAAATATGCGAAAAATACTAGCGCTGATATTAATGTTTTTGGGGTCCAATTCACTAGGTGGTTCATTGTTGGAATTAGAGGTATTCACTACAAGCGCTAGAGCGATCAAGGAGCTGAGCGAGCATGATAATCGAGGGCGGAGCTATCACCTAACAATTTACGACATGAATCGTGTCGAGGAGTGGGAGAAAGAGGTTAGTGCTGGTTTGTCCGGAGATGAAGAGACAGCAAGAGCGCAGGTGGATAGCAGGATTGAAGCCATGGGTGGAAAAACTGTATTCGAGAGTCAAGTGCTAGAAGCCTACTCCCCATTAATGCGAGCGGTTGAGCTCGGTCTAAATGAGTATCCGTCAGTTGTCATTAATGAGCAGTTCGTAGTTTATGGAACAGACAGTGCTGAAGCCGCAATAGAAAGGTATAGGACATGGGAAAGAAGCGCGCAATAGTGTTTATTTTGTTAATGGCACTAAGCAAAGGGGCGTTGCCACAAATTAGCACGAACCCGACAACAGTAACGAGTTTAGAAATTATTACTCACGGAACTGCAAGCCTAATAAACCCCTCATGCCTTTCATGGTGTTTTACGGGTGTTTGTGTATGGCTACGATGCACGTTCTTCGCATGCTCAGTTGAAACAAGCCCGCGATACAAGCACAACAACCCCGACTTGGTGGTAACTGTATATGATGAACTTGGCGCAGACCCTTGGATTGAAATGAATACATGGTATGCAACATTCCAGGTAAGCATGGCTAACACCGTAATGGGATGGCTAACACCAATCAGCATAGCCGGTGGCGGACACCAAACAGAAGGAGCATCAGGTTCCGACCTAGAAGATATGTCGCTCCGCTTTAAAGAAGGAAGTGCATACGGACACCCTATGGCGAACCTGGGCAACTACACAAGCGGCATGGCTCTATGCCCAAGTGAAGCCACAGCATACGCGCCGTATTTTCTGTCTGGAATTGATGCTGGAGAATGGCGCTTCGGGATCAGTGAGATGACCTTTCTGCCGTTTTTACTGCCTGGAGCAAGAACTGTTGGACTAGGAGGGTTTATTCAACAATGGGGTTCCGTGTTTCCAAGAACAGGATTCGTGAAACAAAAAGATGATCCAAAAGCCGGAGCCGTGGTAGCGCAACGAATAGCAAACATAGTCACTGGAGTCGGTGGGATACACTTGGCGAATCACTTAGCTGGTAATGGGTTTTCTTGGACGGTTTTGCCAGGAGAGCTTATTGAAAACATGCCGCTTACAGGCGTTTGGCAAATGATAAAGCCATTACCAGATCCGATGTGTTATGTGTTCGGCGCTAACGATGTGTTTAGCGCGCTTCCATGGTCAACAGGAAGGACGACCGACGACAATGGCTATGCGTACGCACTGTGGCGTCGATACGAATGTTGCGAAGCGAAAGGATCGCTTATTACCATCATTCCATCATTCGTGTGCATTTAGGAAAGGGGAGAAGAAGTGAGAAAGAAAATAATAGCGTGCACACTGGCTTTAACATTAGTTGTATCACCGATAATAAACGCGCAAACAGTAACAGCGACGTCGAAATTTGACAGCCTTTTCTATTACGAAATTGGTGGTGCTCAACCGCTATCTATTCCTCCTGCACCGATACTTACGACGATCAACCTGAATTTCAGCATCTCACCCACCGGACTCGCCTGTGGCAAATTTGATCCACAAGTCGCTATTGAGAACTTCTTTGACGATCTAAAATCTGGGTTAGACGATATGATGATTGCAATGCAGAATGCCGCATCAGCGGCAATTGCTTCATTACCGGGTTATTTGCTTCAAAAGGCGAATCCGGGACTCTACGACATATTTCAAAACGGGCTCCTAAGAGCCTGGTCTAAGTTTAGCTTGGCGACAAAATCCTGCGAACAAATGATGCATGAAATTGGGCAGGGCGTTGATCCATACGAGAAATGGGTAACAGCAAGCGCGGGTGATGAATGGAAGATCAGTGCAGGTACAGGTGGAGCTGACATTATCAATGTTCGCGAGCAAATCAATCTGAACAAAGGCAATTCTGGTAAGCGATGGATCGGTGGTGTTTCATGCGGCGGCCAAGGACAAACACCATGCAGGCCTTTAAGGGATACTGTTCTCGCTGGTTATAACATCTCTCTGGGCCGACCAGTGCTCACAACTTCGAGTGTGCCGATAAACGCCACCACGCCAGAGCTTGCCAGACTCTGGAACGACCCGGACGATGTACGTGATTGGGTGCTCGACGTGCTCGGTGACGATGAGATAGTAACGTGCCAAGGTTGTAGCCCTGGCGCACAGCCAGGCAGAGGGCTCATCCCGTTGATTGCAGACCGGCAGGTCACTATTGAGACCCAGCTGCGTCAAATAGTTATAGGCGGTGGAGGTGGTGGCCTCGACCCAACACGAAATAACCTTAATGACATATCAGCGCCTGGTATTGGTATTAGTGTCCACGTCATCGAATCGATTAGAAATCTAGATGATGATGTTGAGAGAGGAATAGTTGTATCAAGATTAGCCGCAGAGATAGCCTCTGCTCAAGTACTAGAAGAGGCCCTGATAATAAGAAGGCTGCTACTTACCGGGCGACGTGAAGGAAATGTCAAAGGTATAGGCATGGCGCAGGAAACTATTCTTGGTGCTATTGAAGAACTTGAAATGGAAATTGAAAACGTCAAGTTCGAACACGATATTCGTAGAAGTATGGTTAGCGGCACTGTAAGGAAAGTACTAGAGCAGGCAAGGGCAATCACTCAATCTTCAAGGAGTATTCAGAAGAAGCCTGATAACCGTAATCGTGAGTTCAACCACGGAAGGGTAATGCCGTAATGAGAGATGCGGATACGACGAGTAACCCGGTTAATGCGAAACCTGAAAAATCGCGAAGGTTTACGGTACTTCTAACCTTACTATTCGTTGCCATATTCGCAATCGGGGTGATCGCGGCAATTGCACCAATTGCGGGGAATATTGACAGTATGGATGTCAGCGGAGCGGTAGCGTTTCATCAGCACATTAAGAGCCACAGCAACACATTGTTAGTTTGGAGGGGTATTGTCTATACGATTCTTTTAGCCTCATTCTATTTCTACAACAGGTACAAGATTGCAGAAATGGGTGGAAAAAAGGCAGCTGCTCTCGTTGTAACGGTAAGGCTGTTTGCTTACTTAGCTATCTTTGAGATTTTCATCGTGCAGAACGCCCTCAACAAGGCTTTTAGCCTGGCAATCGGCGGATAGGGATTAAGTATGTCTGTAGACAGTTATATAGAGCTATTCACAACATTATACGGGTGGCTATTTTATGACATCATTTGGGATGTTTTGGTTACCTCTGGAATTGCGTTATTGCCGTTTATTGGTATCGTCCTTGATAATGTGCTTGAAGCATACAAGGACTATGAGCCAGAGGATGCAGCTTACATTGCGCTTAAAGGGATTGAAGTTGAAGTAATTATCGCATTTATCGTGATAACGCTGGCAGGAAATCCGTTCTTCACGTTTCAGGCGACTGGAATCAATTACACGCCACCATCGATACTTGGAGCAGGATCGCCCCATGGTACTATTTCCGCTGCAGACAACACTCAATCCACTTTCGCGACAATCTCCTTCGTTGGTCATCCAAATGCAGTCGAAGTGCCGCCGTGGTGGTATGGCGTCTCACAGCTGGGATCTGGAATAAATAGGGCAATCATTGAGGGGGTGCCGCTGGTACTGGATTACCGTAATTATATGGTGGCCATTAACACCATGACGATTGAAGATCCTCTTCTTCGACAGCAGGTTAATGATTTTTACAGGGATTGTTTTGTTAAAGCACGTTCAAAATACTATACCGAGGAGCCGACCTCTGGAACGATTACATCACTCTTAAACACGCACGGTGAAGATGACATTGAATGGGTAGGATCGAGGGTATATCTCAGTACTGCAGGATACTACGATACTTTCCGAGCTGGTGAACTGGTTGAACCTTTTCTTTACGATCCCATGCGAGATGTTGAGTGGGATATTGGTGCCGGAGACACACCTCCTGCGTTCGGTCGACCTACTTGCCAACAGTGGTGGAACGGAGTGATAGGCGTTAGCGGGCTAAAAAATCAGTTAGTTACTTCGCTGAGCGCATATGACTTTTTGATGGCTACATTTGAGCCAATGTTTTCAACGGTGGAACAGCGGCGAGATGCAATGATCAAAAAAGTGCTCTCTATGGACAAAGACACCGGAGTATTTATACCGCGAGGGTATGACTTTGCGTATAACAACAAGGTCGGAGACTATGTTGTAGCTCATCAACTTGAAAGAATAGTAAAGGATGGAACGACGGCGGTGGGATCGTCAGTTATGGCGGCTTTTTTTGGAGTGTTCCTAGACATATTCCTGCGTGCTGCACCAATGATTCAGGCGTTGTTCTTAATGGGGATTGTAGCGTTTCTTCCATTTTTACTAATTGTATCCCGATACAGGCTTTCTATTTTGATGGCCGGTGGGATGGCATGGTTTAGTGTAAAGTTCTGGACGGTCCTTTGGTATTTGGCGTTTTGGGTTGACCAGAACCTCATTATCGCGCTATTTCCTGATGCCGGTGCGTTAACACTGAGTACTGTGTCTGATCCAGACACATTCAATAACCGTGTAATTCTAAACGTTGTCACAGGAATGATGTACCTAATGCTTCCTGTTTTATTCACCATGATTATGTCCATTGCTGGATTTTCGGCAGGAAGGCAGCTGGATGCAGTCAAATCAATGGCGGTAGGAAAAATGGACGGAGGTGCAAAATCACTAGGTGGTGCCGCTAGAGGAATGTTCAAAGGTGGAAAGAAGTAATATGACAAATAAACAACGTATAAGCCTGGATGACAGTGTTGACCTGTTGCGTCTACTCCAAAGGAATCACGCATGTACCCATAGGGACATATCAAAGGAGTTACGCATATCCGAATCAACGGTAAAAAGAATGTTTACGAAATTGCGGTCACTTGGAGTGGTTATTGAGAACACTGGATCGCGAAGAAAACCAAACTATTCAATCACCGACTGGGGAGTGATTAGCCAGCAGTCGTTGGCAACTACTGCTGAGGACCAGGAAGTGCACGAGGAAACAAGAGCGGAGGTTTAAGATGCACGATGATGAAGATTCCCATGTGGACACAAAAAACGTACGCATGGAAGGGGAAGGCGATAGCGTTATCTGGGTCGGCAGGCCGAGCCAATGGGTAAACATGCCCGCAATTATATTCTACTCTCTTCTTGCCTTTGGGATTGTTATCGGACGAAGCTACATACTCAACTCTGAGTATGTGTGGGAATATCGACAATATATACACTATTTGGATTATGTCTGTATTGCGGTTCTCAGTCTGCTTGTACTCAAGGCGCTGTATAAAGTACTGTCAATTTACTATACGAAATATGAACTAACGAACGAACGGCTGATTGAATTCACCGGTATCACAAGCGTATTTCAGAACGGTGAACCCCTTGAGCTATACAACATTTACGACTACCAGTTTCCGCAGCCCCTACTGCTAGCGTTTTGCAGGCGAGGCAGTCTTCGATTGCTTACCCACGATGCAAATCAACCGGAGGTTTACCTCTATGCTATAAAGAGACGGCGCGAAGTGTATGAGGCGATCAGAGTGAGAGTAGAGGAGCTTCGACAAAGTAAAAAAGCCTACTTCAATGATCCGAACTAGACAATATGACATTTCAACTGATCATTCTAGGTGTCATAATCCTTTCGTTTGTCGTAGTTATCCATGAGCTTGGGCATTTTTCTGCTGCGAGATTACGAGGAATTAAAGTTGAAGAACTTGGGATTGGGTTTGGTAAATCGATAACGGTCAAAAAGCTGGCGAGCGGAACTAAGATAACCCTAGGTATTATCCCGCTAGGTGGATTTAATAAGCTGTGCGATGAACGTAATCAGTGTATAGCAGGAAAACGATACAAGGATGCCTCCTGCTGGGAAAAGCTCTTCGTCATACTTGCTGGGCCTACAGCAAACATTCTTCTTGCAATATTCCTTCTGTGCATATCATCGACGTTTTTCCCTGGGAAGATAGAGATGGGGCCTGTTGTTTACGCTATGTCAGAATCTGCGCTTATCGATCCGGGTGAACTGAAAGCTGGAGACCATATTGTATCGGTTGACGGCGTTAGCGTAGATACGTGGCACGATGTATTGACTAACTGGCTAAGTAAAGCAGGGCCGCATACAATAACCGTCAGAAGAAACGGTAGTACCGTAAATAGCTTTCCGGTCACCACTAGGAAAGAAGCCATCTCGCTTCGTTATCCTGATCAATACGGAATTGGTAGCCACTACTCCAATCTTACGAATTGTGTTACTACAACAATCCCAGGCTCCCCAGCACAGGTGTTGGGCATTCGGCCAAAGGACTGTCTTATTCAAATCGGAGGGGTAGATACCAATAGTCATATAGATGTTTACCTGGCGCTAAGTGAGTGGAAGGATGCGCCGAATCTGTCGATTCGAGTTAAAAGAGAAGGAGAGGTTGAAGAGCTTAATCTGAAGAACATAAACAAAAAGATAGAGAAAGAGCCGTTCGGAGTTGTGATGAACATGGAAGCAATATATACAAAGGAGCAATTGTCACTGATTCAATCACTCAGTACCGCGAGTAAAACTGTGGCTGTGTATTTCGCACAAATAGTGGGTGGAGTTATCAAACTCATCACAGGAGAAATGCCGCTGAAAGACCTGGGGAGTATCTACTCAGTTGGAAAGTATGGAAGTGTCATAGCAGAAATGGGGGTTTCTGAGATTGCAAAGTACATAGCAATAATTAGTACATCCGTAGCAGTATTCAATCTGCTTCCCCTGTATATTCTTGATGGCGGTCAGGCGCTCGCAATTACATACACTGCAGTAACAAAAAGAGCTATAAATTCTCTCACTGAACAATTATTTACAAAAATAAGCTTGATTGTAGTGATTGGTTTGGGATTTATGGCGATTTACAATGATTTGCTAACAATATAAGGGCTAAGGAATGGACAAAAGAGCATGGAAAAATCTCAAAAAAGGATTAGTTTCGGGGCTGGGCGTATTACTTGTTGCTTGTGGAAGTGGAGGAGGTTCAGGAGGTACAGGGCCGACAGAAACACGATTATCTGAAGAACCGCCTGTTCCCGATTACCAAGAAATTGCTAGCGACGTAGTAAAACTGTATTTTGCTGCAAATGAAAATTCCGGCCATGCAGTGCTTTGGGAGCAATTTGAAGCAGGAGAAGGGTTGATGCCAACGGTGGCACTGATAGCTTCTGAGTATGATGAAGGGAGTGGCTGGACAGAAGGCACAACTATCAAAACAGGCCTTTCTAGTTCAGAAATACGTTTTACCATTGATGGTCTTGGGGACATGCATGCCGCTTGGTTCACGCCGGGTGACGGAATAACTGCTCGCTCGCGATTGAATAACATCTGGCAAAATGAGAGCTTGCTGACTCAAACGGGTGCCTGCTTGGATATGGAGAGCAAGGAGAGTGGCGGCGGAGCAGGAACGATATGGTGTGAATCTGGATCACTAATTGGGCGGGGACTATTAGTCAACACAGCATGGCAAAACAGGGGTGTGCTCAACGATTTTGAGAATAATTCTATCGAAGGAAGGGAGCCAGGTTTTGATGTCTTAGATTCGGGCGGTTTTGTGGCTGCGTGGAGTTCTGCGGAGTTGTCAAATGACGGTGCAACACAGGTCACAAATCTACATGCCGGAGCATTTACCGATAATGGAGATATTACAGAAAACAAAGTTATTGCAACAATGGATACGAGTGTAACGCCACACAATGAAATATTTGCGGATGGTAGCAAGCGCCTAATTACCTGGGTTGACACCAGTAACTCTTCGATAGAGCTAAATGCATCAGTGTATAACGGCTCTTGGTCATCTCCTGTTGCGTTGGGTACTGCAGCAGATGGGTTCACAAGTTATGATGCTTACTTTCTCGGAAATGGGGAGATCTTACTGCTTGTGCAGAGCATGGGTCGAAACCTGACTGTTTACCGGTACGATGGTGGAAGTTGGAACACTGTAACATCGATGCAAAATATCTTCTCTGTTTCTGCAGCAGTAAACGGGAGTGACCTTATTCTAATCTACTCCAATAGCACTGAGACCAAAGGGGTTAACATTTCAGCTGGCTCAGTCGCAGAGGACATGTTTAGATTGGCGCAACCGGTGAGTGATATCGGTGTGGTCCTGACTGACAACAATGAATATATGTGCGTGTGGCGCTCAGGAAACAGTGCATATTATGCGATAATAGATCTTTAGTTGTTCAAAACAAAATACAAATGACATTACGAAAATCAGAAAACCAATAATGATCCATTCCATATGAGGTTTTCGTGGTTTTACTGTCGGCGTTTTATCAATGGCATCTACTTTTGCTGTTAACCTTGAAACTTCCTTCTCTAGAATCATGTTTTTCTCAACATGCAGCCGAGCATCTTTCCGCATTGCCTTTGCCCAGCACCTTTATTTCCCCGGTTTTCTTATGGTAGGAGGAGAAGGGGAACGCTGCCGCTTCGTGTCGACGCAGATCGGCAGCGTAAATAGGAGAGCATAAAAAAGTCGGGGGCATCCACAAATACCGTTCCAATTTTCGAAAGTTTGGGCCAATCTTATTTTAATTCCCATTTTAACTATGCGAGCGGTCCATTTTTCGGTTCATCTA
>PJEL010001910.1_pt1 | contig 19934 bp, 25 predicted proteins | sample 1853271 | NCBI WGS metagenome assembly PJEL01 (sample SAMN08108733, study PRJNA415343) | Invertebrate metagenome, whole genome shotgun sequencing project. | host: Globobulimina | place: Sweden: Gullmar Fjord | collected 2015-08
AGTGTGTATTCGTTTGCGCCATCCAAAATCTTTGGAGCGCCATCACCGCTATACAGCAGTCTGGTACTACTCTCAACTGGTTCTTGAACAACATCCACATCAGTTGCCCAAGATAACCAATTCGCACCATTTAAATAAATTGATGTGTTGCCGCTATTACTAACTGATGACGCCAAAGCCTTTAATGGTGCTAGTCTCCCAGACTGGAAATCACAATTAATAGCAGTGGTCGCCGCAGACTTAACGATTGAGCCTTTATCACCAGGACTAACTTCGCTCGGAATATCGTAATTATCACGGCGAGGATAAATACCGTCTGACGGAATTAGTGTTACTTTGCTCATTCTAACTCCAGAAAATCAACACCATTGCCGCAATAACACTCAAAGTGGTTTGCTATTTCAACTGCCACTTTAGCTGATTTACCGAGATACATTGCTGATAGAGCAAAATCTCTGCCTGTACCAACTGCAAAATGTCTATCCTCAAAAATTACCGGATAAGGAGATCTTTCATAAACCTGAATAGCTCCTTGGTCGATCACAATTATTTTTGCCCAATCTTCTTTGTCACGTTGCATCTCTGGAAAGTCTTTATGGTTTCTACCGCGCTTAATCCATTCTCTCATTTCACAACAAGTAACAAAGTCACCGCAACCACCAACCAAAAGACCGTCAATCTTCCAGATTTTGGTAACTGTTCTAATTAAACCTTCACTGGTAGCCCTTTTGTCAGAAGCTAGTATTTGTCCATCCCAAGCAATAACAGTCATTTCTTCGCCTCAGTTGCAGAATCTTCGCTTTGGTGCTGTATTCCAAGCGAAGAATATGCCAAAGAAAAATACTTCTGACCCCGCGCAAAGTCTGCATCAGCCCGGTTAGAGGACAAAGCATGGCCTAACATAAAATGAATAACAGGGTTTTTATAGATGTCAATAATTGGCAAATTATCACTCAATACAACATCGGTTGGTAATGCAGCGTAAATTAGCTCGACATAATAATTAGGTGCAGGAGGGAACACCCAAAACTCTAATGGGTGATTAGGGTCATACATTATGTCGTCGACGCTAGTTGCATCAGGTTCAGTGTGCCAATCAACATCAAAGTCAGTTGATGAATCAAGACTGACGAGACGGATACCGGCACCTGGCAATAACCCATTCGCTCCCATATTCCGCATCGGTCTAACTAACTGGTGCCCATCTGACGGCAATGACTGAACTGACCCGGCAACTAGTTTTACATTACCCCTGACCGTATAAGCATCAGGCTTAAGCCGACACACATCAGCAATCGCTTTATTTGTGTATTCAACCCAATCAGTGTAATCCCACCGATCCCCATCAATGTCTTCGACTTCCTTTGCCGCATAATCAACTAAACTTTGAATTGTGATAGCCATGCGTTAATCCCCGTAGTAGTTAATCGGTCTAACCGTTAACGTTGATTGACGAGTATAATCATTCAACCGTTCAGCCTTTTCCTTGCGTTTAGATCTTTCAAACAACAACCTTCTATTTTCTGACGCCGCAGCATTCGCCCATGACTCGCCATCCTGTCCAAACAAACGCATCAAAGCACCATGAGAAATTGCTTCCAGGTGATCATCATACAAGTTGTTAGCGAATAACTTAGCATCAACCGTTGGTTTAAAGCAGGCTATTATCGAAAGTGCTTTGGTAGCAGTAGTGGTCGGAGTTAAAGCCAACCGGATTGTTGCCTTGTCTGGCATGTAATAATAACTGGCAACTTCGGCTTCTGAAGTACGCCACCCGTCAACCGTTGTATCGAGTTCTCTCTCAGTAGCAGCAAGAACACGAATGTCACTATGGCTCACATATAAAATATGCACCAAGCGCCCAGTACTAGGCACATCAATATCATAATCACTAACCCCATCGCGCACACGTTCCGCGTCTAACTCTAACCGCCAAGTATAAGTAAAGTCGCAGAACTCAATAGCCGAATCGCGAATAGCATCATCGATCATCGGAGTTGGGCAATTCTTCACTGATGAGCGAACCTTTCGCCTAAAATCTGCTATTTGTTTCATTGCACACCTTTAATTACGATTTACAGACTGCAAAATTCTCATTTGTAGCTCAGCCGCACTAGAATGACTATTGACAATAATTCTAACCGCTGTAGCCCTATGAGTTATTAGGGATACAAGATCAGCAGCTTTAGCTGTTAATGCAGAAACATCGTACCAAGTAAGATCATTACCAGCACTTCGAACAGCTTCTACGTCCTGAAATGCTTCTTGAACTGTATAGTTAATTGTACCCGTAACATCTACAGAAATAGTTGCTGGGTCTGATGCGTAATTATTTATTGGAATGGTTTTACTAGAAATTTCATCAACTGTACCAAACTTAACATTATTAGCAGTTGCATCGTCTGACGCAATTTGAGTGACAGTAGACCAATATTCAGCAGTTTCAGCAGTTCCAGCGTTTTCACCAGGCATTGCTAAAGTTTGTGCTAATCCATCCCGGTCAGTGCCGGTAATGGTAAATGTCCTTGCTGCTTCATTGCCTGTGGTTTCCTGAATAATTTGTCTAGGATGATCAAATGTTACTGACCCACCAGAAGCCAGCGCACCTGTAATCGCAAAATTACCAGCAGCAGCCAAAGTTTCATCTACCGTTATTCCATCATCATCAACATCAACCGGATCAATATCTATTTCTATAATGTTTGACATTTTATAGCTCCAAAAAAGGGGCTTACGCCCCTATTCGTCAATATTATGCTGCCACTACAGAAGAAGCTGCAGTTAATGGAATGAAACGGCAATAAAAATCAATATCACCCGCTGTTATGTCGTCCACAGAAACGGTCATTACTATATTCACCCCGTTACCGATTAACGTCCAACCAGCATCAAGATCAGCAGCATTGGCATCCGCAGCTGTTGTTAGTGACCAAGAATCTCCTATATCAAACGCTGTTCCATCAATAGTGTCGATAACACATAATGCAGCAGTATTACCAACCACCCCTACTGATGCAGTTGACGTAGTACTCGTGCACGTAACAGCGACATCAACAGTACCAAACACTTGGCACATAACATCACCGGTAACCGTAAACAAAGCAACAGATGTTCCAGATGCAGTCAGGTCTCCAGTGCTTTTTAGTACTGTTCTAGGAATCTGAAGTTCGGATACGTACCTAAGAACCTCTGCAAGCGAAACATCATTAGCCGCAGCCGCAGCCACAGGAAATACAGCAGGACCATCACCAACCAATTGATCAAAAAGACTTCGATCTGCTAACTCAGTGTCAGTACCAAGCTTACCGTTAATGCTATCAGTAGTCGTCGCGTTCGATGTACCGAGATTAGTATTAATCGCAGTGATATCATCACTTGCTAATGCTGAACCTGAACCACCAGAGAACCTTGCGCCAGCCGCGCCGTCTTCGATATTGGCAAACCAGGTTGAACCGGTAACCGTATCTACAACAAGCTTAGTACCGTCAGTCGTGCCAGAATTAAAGACGTAACCACCAACTGTAACGTTGGTACAAGCTGTTGTCAGAAACTCAACAACCGATGTACTTGCTACACCATGGAAATTAACGTTAATCTCTGCGTTATCACCACCAACCAAGCGAACCGCGTTCACGCATGCATTGCCTGCTGAGAATCCTTTATAGGTTAAATCAACATGCAGGTTATCAGCAGTGGCTTCTGTCAGAATAGCTCTAACAGCTTCTACCGCAGCAGATGCATCTCTATGTTCGATATCAATCCAACAATCAGCACCAGAAACAACGATAGGGCTAACCACTGAGTCTACAGAAGGCGCAGTTATAATATTTTGAATAGTCACTGACGCAGCAGAAACAACCAAAGTTGAAGCAACATCACTGAATGTTAATGTTGGAATATCAGCGCCAGTGCCAAAACCAACAATGCTAACTCCTGCAACGTCAGCAGTAATCGCACTTGCCGTGGCTAACGTTTCAGCATGACCTGGTTTAAGTGCAACAATATCGCCACGATTTGCAGTACATTGGTTAATTGCTCGGTCTGTAGTTGCGAATGGATGATTAAACGAGCCGTCATTACTATCTGAACCATTGCTTTGGCCAGTTAATATTGTTGTTGCATTTGATACCCAGAATACTTGACCTGTGTGTGATTGCGTAATAGGGACACCACGCAAAATTAAATCTTTAATACCTTTTGGAAAATTTGACATTTGTAACTCCTAGTGAACCGCAGTACGGCCTCTAATTGAGGAAATCTCATAAGTTTGAAGAACGGCCATAGATGATTTCTATGGCCGTTATTTGCAATACTACTGGTTATCTAACCAGCACCTAAACTGCCTGCAATCCCTCTCCAATCCGTGACACCTTCATCATAGCGCTCGCGAGCCCGATAACAGATGTTGCCTGTCTTGGGATCCACGGTCGCCTTTGGCGTTACCAGTGACGTACGATTGATAGTTTTTAGGCCATCAGGGCAACTAGTAGTAACAAACCAGGCGTCAGTATCAGTCAGGTTTGTCATTACGAACGGATCGTTACGGAACACACCTTTTTTCTTAATTGCGTTGGTGTCATTCTCTACTACGCCAGATCGCAATTCAGAACCAGTGATACGAATAGCGTTGTACTCTCCCGCAGGAGCAACAACCAAACGCTCTGGCTTGTGCATGCAAGGTAAGCCACGATCATCTTTGAATGTGCGGATCTTGATCAGAATTTGCTCAAGAGAGCTTTCTGATAAATCGGCCGCATTCGTCAACGTGTTAGAACCAGTACCACCACCCATTAGAGGGTGATCAGTTGCTAACAAGGCTTTACCATCACCCAGCGCATAAGTGCCGGTAGAGGTTGCAAAGTTTAAGACATTGGCGTGGTAGACTTCTTTCGTTTGGCGCATTGATCGCGCTAACGCTTTAGAATACTTAGCCCCCAGTGACATGTATCGATTGTCTTCAATGGCTTCCTCAGTCACGTCAAACGACAATGCGACAGTTCGAGCGGTATAACGCTTAACCCACCCCTCCATACCATCGTCACTGGCGAACTCGCCACCTTCAGGCTTCACTGAAGCGTACCCAAGACCAACCATCAAGACATCTTCTTCAAAAGCTTTCTGTGAAGTTTCCTGCTCAAAGATTTGTGAATACTCTTCTGGCCACTCGTCATATTCCATACCGAAGTGACCGTTCAGACCATCTTGCAATGATTTTGCGAATTGTGCTCTAGTCATTACTCCCATGATTAAATACCTCCCACGCCAGCAACAACACGTCCAAGAACATGCTCTGCAAAACAAACGAATGCTTTAGCGTAAGCGCCATAAGCGTTGTCTGGTGACGGTTTCAACTCAATAAGCCGCAGCAAATCATTTGTTGTATCCGTACCAGCACCAACATCAGCATAAAGACCTGAAACACCTGTAACTAGTGACCCAGTGCCAACGTTTAAGTCAACAAGTGCACCAATATCACCTTCAGCTAATGTGTCACACTGAACCTCATAAATGATATTTGGATCATCGTAAACGTTCGCGACAATCTCAGTTGCTACTTGATTTGCTGGCCATTGGTTTGAAAAAATCTGGCTACCGGAGCCATTGACATATCTACAGCCAAGGAAAACGCCAATATTATCGGCATTGCCAGCGGCAGATATTGCAATGTTTTTACCGGTGCCAGTCATTTGGACGATATCGCCCGATTTGATTGACGTGTTATAAGCAGAGGCAATGCTGTACTCGTTCGTACGAACACACCCCCCTGCCATGTGTCGAACTGCTCTCAGCCCGAATGGTGAATTGGCATTAGCCATGATTAAATCCTCTTAATCTTCTGCAATTCTCGGTGGACCTCCCCGAATTACGCGCGCTTTCGATTCATCAACAGGCGCGTTAAACCCGGTATCTGTTCCGCCAAGGCTTTTGTGTTCACGAAATAAGTTTGATTTGACCGCTAATTCTAGGTTTTCCCGCTTTTTGCGTTCTAGTTCCTCGAATTTCCTATGAATTTCAACCGGTCTTTCCATCAGAACTAAATCATGCGTTCCGATGATGCCGCCCAAACCTTGATGGTTAGACAGCATGTACTGATACCCTTGATCTACGGTATTAGTTTGTCTTGGTAGCCAGCCCTTACGGGCGCGAATAGAAAGGTTTCTAGCATCGTCTTTATCTTTGACGGATACACGAACCCAACGTTGAACAAAGCCCTCTCTTGCTGGGATATCAGGTAACGGCCCTTCTTCTTCAGCCGCAACCGCATCAAAATCAAATGCATCGCGAGAATCTTGCTCTCTGGAAACATGAACATTTTCAGTCATGTGAGGCGGCAAATTACGAGATTCTTCAATTTCTTTTAGAACCTCTTTTCTGATCTCTGCTCGCATTTCTTCGCGAGTTTGTTCAGTAGTATTTGCGTGAACCTCATGAGCATCTTCAGTATCGTCATCTTGGATACCAAAGGATTCTTGAACTTGTGCTTGGGTATTTCTCTTTGATTTAGTCATTTTATCCCGCCTTACGCTTTAAATATGCCGCCCGATGCTTTGGGTCGTTTGGATCCAACTGATATTGGCGCATGGTGCGTTTGTCATGTTGGGTTAGCTGTCCTGCCTTTTCACGGGAAGGAGGTGCTCCGCCTCTGTCTGAAGGGGCGAGATGGTTCGGTTTCTCTGGATCTTCATCTTTGGGATCTTCATCCCCCGACTCTTTAATAGCCGAATATCCAGGGTTCTTCGATAATCGTTTATCTAGTTCCTTATAAAGTGCGGCCCCGATCTTCATACCGCTTTGCCTAAGATCTTTCTCAATGCTTTCAGCAGCTTCAGCAAGATCTTCGTGATCAGGGTCGTTATACCATTCGTTTTTGTTTATCCAGGTAGTTGCGGAATCATGAACCGGTTTATGATCTGATTCTGTTTTAACTGGCTTAGGTGGAGCTTCTTTAGGTGCGCTTGAACGATCTATGCGCACTTGAGTAATCTCATCACCCAGTTCAACTATTTTTTCAATCTCGCCGTCGTCCATGGCAGTCTTACGCTGTTCAAGTAAATCCTGCTCACGTTGAGTTGACGACTCAGAACGAAGCTTTAAAAGTTCTTGCTCGGCTTTTTCGGCGCGATCAGTCGCTAAATCTCGTTGTGTTTCAGCAGCGGCACGTTGTTCGTTTGCCGTTTTTGTTTCCTTTGAGAATTCATTAATGCGCTTTTGATAATCGTTTTTCTTTTTCTTTGGAGCCGGTTTTGGATCTGGCTCGTGATCTGCATCTCCAATAACTTCCTCATCAGCAGGTTTAGGATCAGGATCTTCGTCGTTATCTTTAGTATCCTCTTCAGGCTTATCTTTCGGCTCGTCATTATCGCCAGATAGTTCTTCCAAAAATTCGTCAGGGACTTCAATTAAATCGTTGTCGGCCCCGCTATATGCTTCTTGATCTAAAATAGTGTCAACCATGGGTCACCTCAGTTTAACGGGATTTGGAGTCTATCAACGTCATCGACCTTACATAACACCTGGTCGTCATTGATCACACGCAATCGCCGTATACCGTAATCACCCTCTTTTACATAGACCTGAACGCCGGTATTTTTACCGTATACAATCCAGTCGCCAACTTCACAAGCACGATGCATCTTTCCGTCTAAATCAGCAAAATGATGTGCTTTTGTAAAACATAGCGGCCCCATGCTAACCACTTTGCCAATGTACTGAAGATAAGTCTGCTCTTCGATTGTTCCTTTGGCGTACTCAATACCATTTTTGGTTTTGGTTTCTGGTTCAAGTGGATCAACCAGTATCCGCCATAGTGACGCCTCTAGTGCGTTTGGTTCTTCAACTACTTCCTGCTCTTGTTCAGTCGTCATCTTCATCCCCATGCATCTTTTTTATGCATTGTGTGTAAATCGCCAGGGAATCTTTCAGCCCCGATATTTTTCCCACTACCTCACGATAGCGCTCAATACTTTCTGCTTTACCAGCGGCTAAATACTCCGCATGTTTATTAATTGCTTTCCCGACCGAATTTCGGTAGTCGTCAGTAATGAATTCACTCACTAGGCGTACCTGATCGTTTAAATAATTCGTCTATTTGCATTTTGTTACGCTTCGACTGCTCGTCAAGATCTGCCAATAATTTAGACTGGTTACGGTTAATTCCAGCTTGAGACTCAGCATCTTTGCGCTCTATGCTACGCTGTGATTCGTTATCCTTGCGTTCTATGTCAGCTTGCGATGCAACCATTTCTGGATCTGGCGCTTGCTCCATTTGAGCCTGCATTTCCTGCATTGCTTGAGCCGCTAGCATGGCAACTTGATTTTCTACCTCTGGCGGTATCTGGTTTTCTTCGTCTTCTTCACCAGTCGGCATAGGCAATTCAACTTGAGTTGCTTGCTGCATCTGAATGATAAACGCTTGCGCATAGTGCTCTTGAATATGAGCGGTTAGTGCAGGCCCCACCATTTCTACCTGCTGCTTATCTGCAGTCTCCAAGAAACCTTGGTGTACGGTGATGTGAGACTGATGATCCTGATCTGGATAAGCCTTAATTGGCATACCTTGAAGCGCCACAGCTATTTCTTGCACTGGCCCTATGTGCGGAGCTTCACCTTGCTCGGGCATCAACGTATCAATATCGTCAACTCTCAATGCCTCAAGGCCGCGTTTATGAACCTCACGCATGTCGTACATGCCAGGTTGGCTGTTAGCAAGTTCTAAAACCGCTTGGTTGATATAATAACGTTGAGTATTTGAAACAAAGTTTGGATCACTGACTGGGAGAACGTCAACCCGGTCATCAAAGTCTTTACGCAAAACAGTGAGATCTTCACCCGGCACCCGATATGGGTACTCTTCAGGCATGTAAATTGAATCTAGCCAAGATATAAGCTTGAATTCCTGTCCTTGAGAATGATGGATACGCTTTTGCACTGCGGAAATAATCTGTCCGCCCTGCTCGATCCTGGCAAGCATAGTGCCCACCGGCGTGTTTTGGTTGCCTTCACCTACCATCGCATCAGTTGTGCCTGCAAATCTTTGTCCAAGCTCTGACAGTGCACCCATTAGCGCGAATAGAACGTTTGACGGTTCTTTGTATGGTAGCGGGAAGAATGCCTTGCTTAATTCAGTAGCATCGCAATCAACATCTTTCCATTCACCTGGGCCAATTTGTTGGTCACCATTGTTCAACCCGGCATCTTTTGAGCGGTAACCACCCTGCAGGTTTGAGAACTGCGCAGAGTCCATTAGTGCGCGCAAGGCCCCGGTAGCAGCTTTGCTTAATCCACCGATCAGGTGATATAGACCGTAACCGTAAAAGCCTAGTCCTGGCGTATACCAGTAGTGAATATGATTAATGATCTTTCGTCGCTCTGGATCGTTCGGCTTCCACTGTCGATAAATGCCAAGTACTTTTTGACCATTCAGTTCGACTGTTACAAGGTAAGGGAGTGCAATGCCGGTCTCATTCCCTTTTTCGTCCTTATCCTCGAACCCTTTTAAATTCAGTTCACAGTAGCAATCATAAAGAGTATGTCGATGGTCTTCTAAGATTCTGCCTTGATCGTTACGACCTTCAGTACTGCGTATCTCATCAACAACGATATCCCGCTCTTGTTCGCCGGTATCCTCAGTCGGTAGGCTTAATTTGACATCACGATACAGTCCAGCCACTTGACGCTTGCGAACGTCATTCTGGTACATCATCACCCGTTCAGTGTAACGCTGAGAACTCCTTAAATCGGTTGATCGATACGGAACAATGAAGTCTGCAGGCTCGACCATCTTTCTGACAACGCCATCAATCTTGTCGTAGAACCCTTTCATGAACACAGAGCCCGACAACGGCAAACGAAATAGCATTTTATCGGTTTGTTCAAAAGCCCCAGGCATTAATTGCGTGTATTGATAGTTCATGAACTTTTCAACACGTCCGGCCTGCTCAGTAACCTCTTCGTCTTCAACGCCCATAATGGATGTTTTTACCGGACCACCAGCAGGCCAAATTACACTTAAGGCTCTTGCTGCAAACTGCACACATGCCTCGGCTAACATTGGGTGAACTACCTTACTTGCACCCTTAAACTCTGCCCCGCCATCAGTGTTAGGAGTCACGCCAAGCAATCGAATGCCTTTTTTCTCCAACACTTGCCACTCGGTTCGCGACTCTTCATCCCACTCAACCCATCGAAGGACTCGGTTTGCAATCGAACTCAGGTCGCCTTCTTCCATACTGAGAGCTAAGTTATCGTAGTGCTTACCCTCTCCTGGGCTTTCAGTTTTCTCATAGTCAGCAAGAACCGCAAACTCTTCGTCAGTTAAACCTTCTTCACCGACCTCATCACGAAGCGCCATTAACTGCTCGATAGTCGGCATTTGTTCTTCACCGTCATCGATATCAATCAACTCGTTCTCGATAGAACCGTCATTAATTGCCATAAAACCGCCTAGATATCTTCACCAAGTTCACGCAGTCTTTTACGTCGCTCTTTGGCTAATTTTGTTAGATGAACATTACCTTTTGATAATTCGGCAACCATTGAGTCTGAATAGGCAAGCTTTCTTTGGTTCTCTTCTAGCAGGAGACCAAATTGATGGCATTTAGTTTGAAACTCTCTCATCTTTCGATACCACGGAAATTTCATCTTAATGCGGTCCAACATTCCCTTTGGCTTATATAGGATGGCAAGGTTATGATCAGCCCATTGGCGCTGGCGCGTTAAGCTAAGGGCTATGTTTCCACGCTTAGTTTTAAACCACCCTGTAATTAGTTTCATTCGATCTCTGCCTTACTTTTAGCAATACGTGCCCTAACAACATCAAGTACTTCTTTGTTTTCTAGCTCAAACAATTCTCGTTCTAGGAAAGTTATGGCATCCACTGCATTCCAGCAGGCAACTCCATCTTTAGTAGGACCGAACCGCCTAGTCATTTCCATTAGCTCATTACTCAAGTCTCTTAACTGTTCTTTGGTAAACATATTTAATTCTCAGTAAGCTGATTCGCTATTGTCTGGATTGTCTTCGTCATACTCTTCTGAACTATCCTCTTCCGGTAGTTCTTTCGGAATGTCATCAGGTATTAACCATGACTTTTTCTTAACGTACATCACTGCCTGGCTAATGGTGTCCGTGAAATCACCAGCAGGAGCATCACCAACAGGAAACGATGCAACACAGTTGATTAGTTTTTTAGCCCACTTCCTTTTTGGGTAATAAACCATTCCACATTGAAAATAAGGAGTCGCAAGATGCGCTCGCTGTTCTTTATCACCGTAAGGCTTCGGATCAAACCCTCTGCATTCTAGCCTAAGCTTTTTCATATCCTGAAGAAGAGATATCCCGCTTGCTTTCTTCTCGATCAAAGACCTATCTAACCGGTAACCTTTATGGTGGTTCTTGGCATTCTTCCGTAAATCTGGATACCCAACACGATCACTCCACCCTTCCATTAGGAGCATAGCCGGTTGATCTGTTATTGGGTCATTAAAGACACCCCAGGTTGTTCGTGCTGAATGTGACGACTTTGAATGATCTTTCTTATCTCGATCACGCTCAGTGAATGCTGTGTCGTATGAGGCAAACACATGGTAGAACTCTGGAAGTGGCTGATCTTCTGGCCACAACTGCCACCACTTAGCCTTAATGATCGATGCTGAGTCATCGCGTATCTTCCAGTTACCGCGCAACAACCTTTCTCGCTCAACGGTAGGCAGAGCATTCAGGTTCGCGATATAACCGGGATCAGCCTCAGTTAATATCTTATTGTCTTCAATCGAAGCAGCTATAAACGTAAATGACTTTGGTTTCCCAGCCTTTGGGAACTTTTCTATTAACCCATCAGGTTTTGATGCCCAGTGCAATTCATCATGAACTCGAACAAAGTAACGAATAACACCAGATCTTTCTTCTATCGCATACCCGGTATCTTCATCGATCCACCAAGAGATTAAATCTGCAACAAATGAGTCAGGATCAGGATTGCATGTACCTCTAACGTACGGCTTAACTCCACATAACGATCGGTTACGTGAAAGCATGTACCAAAACTGTTTTGCACTAAAATGCGTTAATTCATCAAACCCAATAAGAGGGATCTGTGAACCCTGCCATGACAGAACATCAAGGTCGTGCTGTAGGTGCGAAAACGATATCGTGGACCCAGAAGGAAAATTCCACTCTGGCGGCTTTAGTTTTGGCTTAGCACCCATAGGGCCATATATTTTTGTACTTTCATCCCACAAGCCACCCTCGTTATTAATCTGTGGCATCGTGCGCCGAAAGATAACAGCACCAAAATCTTTATTCCCGATATGCCTTGACGCTTCCAGCAGTAAACCAAAGGACTTACCGCCCCCTGCAGAACCGCCATATATCGCTATATCTGCCGAGGTACTTAGAAATGCTTCTTGTGGTCCAAGTTGTGGGCGTAGCTTTTTAACGGCCATTGTCAGGGATATAAACCTGTATTATGTCTGCAGGCTTCTTGTTATTACCATCAGCATCATCGGAAATACCAAACGCCTGCCTCTCAAGGCCAACCATCGTTTTTATCGTGTCTGCTAACTTCTTGGCGCTATCTATACGAGAATGGAAAGTGATAACTTTCCTATAAAGCTCGTTTAGCTTATCTACTTTCCCTGTTTGAAAACTGTCATCCATTACCTCGCCAAGTTGTTCAAGTAGCTCAACGTTATTAGTTTGAATCTCTAATTCAGATAAAAGATTTTCCGATAAGCTTTGGTGACGCCCAATCATCTCTCTGTGGTTTACTAATAAATCAGCCTGTTTCTCACTGACATCTTTAATTATTTCATCTTCGGTTATATTTGGATCTTTTGAATCAGCAATTCTTTTATAAGCAATATTCCTGGTTTTAGCACGAATACGCTCTTGAATCTCACGCTCCCATGCTTGAGCGCGAGCTTTATTATTAATCGACTTTTCGGTAATTCCAAACTTTATTGATATTTGACGGACAGGAAGATTACCAAGACGATACTCATCCTCTATTTTTTTCCAAAATTCCACGGTGTAAGCCATGATTTACTCCTAGCACGTAGGATCGATCACCATAACTTTCGCATACTCTGTAACCTTTTCTGAGTTAGCCATGGTGCCTTTTACTTTTACCAACGTGCATCCAGTTATAGTAGCGCTAGCCACCAACAGTTCTTGAGCAACATTCCCATCTATAGAGGGAGTGCCATTCAAGGTAATACTTGTACCTTCTTCAATTGACCAAACCGCAGAGCTTAACGATGTTCCCAATCGAGCAGCACTAAGAGAAAAATCACCATAACCAATCCGACTGTCACCTAATGGTACTTCAACTGTATTAATTTTCATTAAAAGACCTTTATCGGATATTCGTTACTTTTTACGCTAATTTTCTTGACGCTAGAATTCATCTCAATTTTTGATACCGACGAATAGATTGTGAAAAGAGAGGTTGGAATAACTATCTCTGGCCCAATTGTGTAGCCTGCCGTGACAGCATCTTTTATAGTTCCTAGAAATCCAGTTTTATTACCAAATCCTCTACTAACAACTAATGCGATTGACATTAAGTAGTTCTCGTAGAAGAAGTCGGACTAGATGCGTTATCTAGCGTGTAAGTTGACGCCGTTGTTGTGCCGTTTATCTTCTTAGTCGTCTTAGTCGTGCCGTTGTAAGCAAAGTTCTCTAAATTCTGCTGAATCATCATTAGCGCCTGAGTCAATGATGGAGCAACACCTTTCGCAGCATATGATTCTGTCATTGCCGTAGTTAGGATTTGAGATAATGTTGGCAACGCCGCAATAAGAGCAGGTATATCAGTTGTCGTATCTGCCGCAATAATGTCTTGTATGAGATCTAATCGACCTCCGTCTGCCCAATCTGTCTGTAATTCGCCAGTATCCGCAACGATTAGAACTGTTTCGGCCTTGATCGTATCAAGAGTAGCTGTTTGTGCCGCAGCATTAACAGTCGTTAGATTGACCGGAGCATCGATATTAACCGCCAAAACTTCGGCATATACAGTAGCGTCATAAGTCACAGCCAAATGAACCTGTTTCACCCCTGCAGCAAAGGCCGCGTCAGGCCAATCCACACGATACAACCCAGGTGAATCAGCAGAATCTATCTCATATACGCCATTATCGGAATGAGCAGCACTAGTCGATCCAAGATCAGTACCATCGGCTTTAGCAGCAGGAGCCGCACCCGTGCGAGTGTACTGAAGGTCAAACGTTGTAACAGTTAACCCGGTCGCCGCAGTACCATCAGCAACCAGCCGCATCATAAAATAGGTCGTTACGTTAGTATCACCGCCTGTAACCTGCATTATTGCATGCCCCCTCTAGTTTGTAGCATGCCAGCCTTTACGCCACGAGGATGAGGAAACCCTACTCGACCAGCAGCAGGGGGAGCAAACGTTGCAACTGGATAAGCTAAACCTATCGTAGCTCGTTCATCTGCGCTAATTCCAGCAGTCGCCGGAGCAATACCTCTCATCCAAGGTCTACCGGCCCCCGCTGCTGCTTTTCTTTTTAGTGCTGAGTCTATAGCCATTATGCCATCTCCGCTTCAGTATTTGTGCTACACTCACCTATACACTTTGGAGATATAAACATATGAAAAACCTTATCGGTAAAACTTTTGGCCGCCTCACTGTCGTTTCTTTGTCCGAGCGTAATACATCTGGGAACTGGCGGTGGCTGTGCAAATGCTTGTGCGGTAAACACGCCACACCTACTACTTCTGGGCTCAACAGCGGAAGGTCTACTTCGTGTGGGTGTTACGCTAAAGAACGCTTTAAAACTGCGCCCACTAAGCACGGACGATACCAAAGTTGCGAGTATCAGGCTTGGAGAAATATGAAATCCCGTTGCGACAACCCCAAACACCCATCCTTCATTAACTACGGTGGTAGAGGTATTTCGGTCTGCGAGCGATGGTCCACATTTGAACTCTTTGATTCCGACATGGGTCAGCGACCAGAAGGTCTCTCTCTTGAGCGAGTCGATAACGACGAAGGGTACTCTCCATCTAACTGCATTTGGGCGACTAAATCTAGACAGATTGCAAATCGTAGAAATACAATTAAAAATGTACCCTGCGAATTCTGCAAAACTATGTTCAAGCCAACTTGGCAGAGAAACAGAGTAAGCAGGTTCTGTAGTCATGCTTGCTACCACAATTCTATGCGTCATGATAGCTTTGCCTCTTCGTAGTCGCTGCCATCATCTGTAATGGTTTTAGATGCGATCTTAGTACCAGCATTGTTGTGAATCTCAATTGCATCAGTTCCAGATGTTTGCACTACAAGCTTATTACGCAAAGCCATGTACATAAGCATCATGCCAGTACGCAAAGTTGGTGTAGCGGTTGGTGCAGCAACTCCTAGTTCTGATATGGCAGTATCTAAAGCGTCATTAACTTCTGACTCAATTGAAGCAAGAGCAGTTGCGTTCCAGGTAACGTTTGAATCAGATTTAGGAACCTTTGCCAATTCAGTAAGCAGTGAGTTCAAGTCAACACTGTTTGAGTCCATTTCTGTACGGTTTTCAACTGCTGTTGGAAGAGCAGCTATAAGGGCAGGAATATCAGTAGTGGTATCTGCAGCAATTATGTCGAGAATTAAATCTAATCGACCACCATTTACCCAGTCTCCTTGCAATTCGTTCGTATCAGCCTCTATTGCATCGATACTAGCTTGGGTAGCAGCAAGAAGGTTAACGCCAGTTGCCCCAGTAATAATATCAAGGTCAGCTTGAGCGGTTGCTATCAATGCCGGGATGTCGGTAGTCGTGTCTGCCGCAATGATATCTAGAATAAGATCTAGTCGACCACCGTTCGCCCAATCTGTTTGTAGTTCATTTGTGTCTGCTAATGCCGCCGTTAAGTCTGGGCCTCTTACTGTATTATCGTTAACAGTTGCCGCGCTGCTAGTATCAGAAATACTTGAACTAATGCCGTATAGATTTAATGTTGCAGTCGTTGTGCCAGATATTGCCACCGGACCTGTAGTACCAACAAATTGAACCACCTCTGCCGCAGAAGCAACGATAGTTAACGATCTAATGGTTCCCCTAACTTCAACTTCTGTAGCACCGCCAGTAGTAATCGACGTACCACCGCCCTCATCGACTTCATGAGATAGCTTGCAATCTGCATCTAGAGTATACGTTGCTCCACCATGCCAGCCTCTATTGTTTATCCCAGTTGATGCACCTAGACCTGTGAATACGAATTCCGGAACGTCTAAACCTGCAACTAAGCTATGGCCATTCTTTATAACAAATTCACCCAACGATCCAGCGGTAAATTGTCCTGCTGACTTACCAAAACCACAACCTATCATTGAGCACGCAGGCAAGGTTACTGCGCCAAAACCACAGCTCATAAACTTAGGTTCTGTTCCCGTCGCAATTCCTGTTATAGTTTTAGCGTTTTGGACTAATGTGTTCGATATCTGTTTATTATTTAATACCAAAATCCAGTTGGCACCGATTAGCTCAAAATCATCATACGTCTGATCCAGTGTCATTGTTGAACCTGGAAGAGAATGGATGATCTTCAGATTGTTAGCATCAGCAATCGTTCGCGCATCCGCAATGGTGTTAGACGGGCGAGCGACGCTCCCAATGCCAGTGGAAGTTCCCGCTTCACCATTAACCGAGTCAAACCAAACCGCACCCCCTACAAAACCTAACGCGCTCTGGACCACCGTGTACTCAAAACGTAATCTATCGATAGCAACATTCGTAACTACAGCTCCCCCATCTGAGAATACTCTAAACCGTACCTGTCCTAAGTTAGCGCCGGTACCGGTGTATGCTGTAATTGCAGGAATTGCTAATGGTATTAGCGTGGTACCAACCGCCCCTGCTTGAGTTAGCTCTGTTTTGAAGGAACTATCTGTCCAATCCCAAAACTGAAACGCCACTGAGTCGTTAATGGTAGTTACGTAGCAAAATAGTGTAACCGAGGTCACCGAGGCGCTATCTGGTAAAGTTGTTAAATACTCAAAGTCTAAAGTGCCAGTAGAAGGGGCAAGCTCGTGGAGTGTGCCATCTTCTTCGTGGGTCGCGGTATAAGTAAGTGTTTGCGATACCGACGTAGCAGTAACTGATGTCGCGTTCTGTCCCAGCGCTGCTGAGCCTGAAGATATGTTGCCGACTAGATCCTGTGTGATTGCATGTTCTAGATCTTGCGCGGTATCTAACGCATCGAGCGTCGTAATAGTGCCCGCCATAGCTGCCACTGAAGTGATCTCAGTGGATGTTAATGCCCCCGCAGCGAAATGCTCATTAGCCAGTGCATTATCTGCAATCTTAGCTTCAGTGATCGCATCAGCACCAAGTTTAGCTGCTGTAATGGCACCATCAGCCAGCTCGCTAGATGTAATCGCATTTGCAGCTATCTTGTCTGCAGTGATCGCATCCGTCGCTATTTGTGCTGCTGCCAGAGTACCAGAGGTATTGTCTAAATCTAGCCCAGCTTCACCGGTTGCGGTAACGTCCAAAGTTCTACCGGCAACGGTTGGCTTCAGTGGCGCGTAGGCGCTTTGAGTAGATGCCAAAGCTATCCCTGAAGCAGATGTGATGTTTGTTGGGGAAGCGGTTTTCCCTATCGAAAACTCACCAACTTTCTCACCAACTACCGAAACCCCACCAACCGTGCCTGTGGAAATATAAACAGAATATGTTTTTAAATTCTCATATCCGTTTGTGCCAGACGCAATAAGAGTTCCCATATTCAAGCCGACAACGGACGCTCTATCGACCGCTACACTAACGCCTGCTGTGATGGGTGTGGCGTTGTTTTCTTCTAGAGCAGACAGAACAGGTGAACCCGCTAAAACCGTTGGAACGCCAGAAGCAAAAGCCCTGGTAGTAAAATCAACGTAAATCGTATCACCTAATGTTATATCTCTCACGCTGCTAAACCTCCGCCTTGCCCTGCGATTCCACCAAAGCCCGCCAAACCACCATGATTTGCTAAACTACTCATTATCCTACCGCCTCCGCCCCCTGCCACAATACGCTCATAAGCACTTATATCGTAATTAGTAGATTGAGGTCTCGATGTACCAATTATATCATCAGTTACACCAGAGCCTGAAAGATCAGTCCCGTTCTCTCCACAAACCCCCCCAGATACGAGGGAGAAATCATCCCCTGCGACGCTTGTAAACTCGTTTGCGTAACCGCTTGAGCTATCCAGCGTTTGGGCGTTTGATCCGTCTCCATCATCACTGGCACAATTACTGATTGTCATTGTACCGTCGAAATCGTCAGCATTACCAAACACGGCACAATTTGTAACTGTTACTGTGCCAGCATCACGCTCAATGCCGTCATTAAAATTATAAACTGTACAATTATAGATATCACAAGTGCCAACATTTGCAACATAAATTCCCTCGGACGATCCGCCCTGTGTCCCGGGGTTATAGACTGTAGTATTTTTTATAACCATTGTTGTGGTGGCGCCGTTGATGAAAATACCATCGCCACCAGTTCCGCAATTCAAAATACATTTATCAATAATGATATCTGTCGTTGAATTTACGTTCGCTATACACTCATTTGACGCGCTTGTACCGACATCATGTATCTGAATGCCAGTAATTCTAGTTCCGTGTTGCTGATTCCCAGAGTCACTTATCCTCACTAAACCAGATGCAGAATCAGCTTCAATAGCGTATTTAGCAGTATCAAATATTCCTGTTTCGCTGCGCTGAACATTAATTGATTCTGTGCCGCCGTTAGGCGTGATCATATTGAAATATCTGGTTGCGTCTGATGTGCCGAATGTGATTGTAACGCGAGTAGTATCTAAAGTGCTGTCATCGTGATCATAATAACAACATGCGTTTATAACGTAATCTGAGGCAACTAGATCGGTTGTATTTGCGTGTGATGCGTCTGTGAAGCCAGCCTCTAAAGCTGATATTGAAGCGTACTCATGTGCGATTGATGTCAGCCCTTCTTGTGCGACGTTGCCGTGTGCCGCGCCCAAAGCGGTCACGATAGTTGCATGAGTTGAGTCTGTCATCTCTGAGATGTAGCCGTCTACGCCCGACGAAATAACGTGACAACCTATGCCGATATTGCCAGTTTGCGCAACAGTAAAAGTTGCAGCCCCAGAGCCTCCCGCAATAGTGATATCACTTGCTACTTTTATATCGCCTGTGCCGAACGGCGAGCAGCTATAATAAATGTCAGTAGCCACTAGGCTGACCTCTCAATTTTACTGAGAGAAGCCAGTTTTTTCGCATCATCTACGCCCGAAATATTTGTGTAATCGTCAGCTGTCAGCGCTTTGAGATTGAACTGAAATTTGCGGTCAATTAAGCCTTTTGCTGTGCCATATTCTAACAACACATGCACGAAAGACGCTTTTATATCCGGTAATTCAACGATTCTAAAAGACGAATACGCGGTGCCTAAAACAACATCATCGTCATGAATGCTAACCAAGTCGTCTAGAGTTGAACCTTTTCGTAATGTGCCTTTGGCTATCAATACCAGTTTGCACATTATTCAGATATCTCCACTGTAATCGTAATGACCATTTTAGCGGGAGCTGGGTACACCAGAGCTGATACCTCATCACTCATTTTGCCTAACATGTCATTTCAATGGCTTGGATGGTAAAAGTATGTATTCCAACTAAAACATTTTCAGCAGTGTACGCACATTCAGACAGCTCTATCTTGGTTCCACGATAAAAAAGATTATAGGTTAATGGTTCAGTGATTAGAGTGTCATCCACTCTCTCAGTGGGAGGTACACACGTTAGATCTATAGTTGCAGCACTAGCTAAATTACAGAGCCCCATTAACAACACAAAAATAAATTTACGCATCTGGATATTCCTCTTTTTGTTGCATTTTTCGTCTAAATAATAACCCGTCTATAAACCATACGGCCATAATCGCGACACCA
>PJEL010001911.1_pt1 | contig 19929 bp, 12 predicted proteins | sample 1853271 | NCBI WGS metagenome assembly PJEL01 (sample SAMN08108733, study PRJNA415343) | Invertebrate metagenome, whole genome shotgun sequencing project. | host: Globobulimina | place: Sweden: Gullmar Fjord | collected 2015-08
GCCTGCTGGGTTTGCAGTACGATCGCTTGCAGCTCGGTGAAAAACGTCGGTGCGCTGGGTTGCTTATCCATTAAGGCATCTATGCCTTTAACGGCCGCATGCACGGCAGGTGAGTAAAAAACACTGGTGAAACATAGCAGCACCACAGCGGCTGTGGCGCGCATCAATTGATGGCCTTCTCGAAATTGTGTAATCAGTGGCGTTTTCATGATATTTCTCTTTGATATCTGATTTTTGTTGATGAGACTGTGATGTCAAACGCCTCACCTTAGCTTTTTAATGCCCGCCCTCTGGGAACTAGCCGAGGACAGGCGCGCTATTTATTAGCGGCAGATGCGTCGGTTCCAGGGTCCGGGGGATGTTACTCGTAAAGTGATTTCCACAGTTGTGGAGATATCACTCTCATCGGTCACCAGCACTTCAGCCGTATATTCGCCTATATCATCTGCTGTCGCGGCCCACGTGAGTTGACCTTCTGCAGTCATTTCTAGCCCGTTTATCGATGAGAGTAATTCAAACGTTAACTGCTGGTTGGGATCGACCGATTCAAGCTGTTGGACAAATGGCTCTTCTGTCTTTACTGAAAACCAAGTGACCCGCAAAATGGAATCATCGTCATTACCAATCACTACTTCATCTACTACCGTTATTTGCCATGTGTATGAACTTGTCACATGACCATCGGTTACCAATATAGTCACCGTGTGCTCGCCAATTTGATCGGCAGTTGGCTGCCAACTCACTGCACCGCTAGTACTATTCACCAGAAAACCAACAGGCTCATTTTCAGTACTAAAAGTTAATTCGTCTCCGTCTTCATCGCTTGCAGTAAGCGTCATACTATAGGTGTGATTCACCATCGCTTGCGAAACTACACTACCACTAATCACAGGTGCGCTATTGACAACAACATCTAACCCATAACTTTGTTCGTTGTATTTGCCAAATTCATTGCTCACTCGAAGAACAACAGTAACTGGTGCACCAACTTCTGCCGTAGGTATCCATTGAATTAGCCCCGTATCAGCATTAATCACCATATCCTCAGGGGCCTGCTCAAGGCTGTAGCTGATCGTCTGGTTTTGCGGGTCGCTGATCTCAGGCTGGTAGAGATATAACTTATCCACGTAGGCCTTGGTATTGGGCAAGCTAACAATATCAGGAGCCTGAGTGAGGTCTGGCGTAACTTCTATGTTGAAGCTTGCGCTATCTGTTTGACCTAGCCCGTCAGAAACTGTGATGGTGGCTGAATGAGTGCCAATTTGATTAGTATCCGCAGTCCACTGGATCACGCCGGTCGCTGGGTCAATCGTCATGCCAGTCGGTGCTTGATCCAAGACAAAAGAGATAGGCAGGTCACTTGGGTGAATGGCCTCCACATCGTATATATATTGTGCGCCAACCATTGTTTCAGGACTAGATGGCTGGCCAACAATTTGTAATTCGCCCCCAATAATAGTCAGTATATAAGACTGGCGAGTTGAACCACCAAAAGCATCACTAAATTCAAGCTCAACCGCATGAGAGCCTATATCTGCCTCTTTCGGGCTCCACGTCAGTCGGTCTCTATAGTAGGAAAGGTGCAATCCTGTTGGTCCTGATAAAAGTGCAACAGAAACCGGGTCCCCATCAGGATCGTTAGCGGCAAAGATGTATTCATAACCCTGGTAGCCGACCTTACCACCATAAACAGGTTGAGTGCTTATGACTGGCGCGTGATTAGGCTGCACGTCAATTTCGAAGCGTTGTACGTCCGCGCCGCCCATATTATCGTTGACTTGCAGCTCCACCAAATTCAACCCTATCTGGCTCACTGTAGGCGTCCAGATAAATGCACCAGCGTAAGGATCAAACGCCATTCCTTCGGGTAATGTGATGTACACGTAGGACAAGCTATCGCCTTCGGGATCGGATGCTTCACGATAATATCTGTACTGATGCCCTGCGATAGCTGATGTTTCAGGTATGGACACAAATTGCGGGGGGTGGTTTGGTGCAACGTTAATGGTGAAGCTTTGAGTAGCAATGCCACCAAACTGATCGTCAGCTTCAATTGTTACTTGATGCTCACCAATCTGGCTATCATTAGGAATCCAAACTACCAAACCATGGTCGTTATAACCACTGTTTCTTATCGTCAATCCTTCGGGGCCAGAAACTACCCGATGAAAAAAGAAATCACCCTCTGCATCAGTCGCATTACTGTAGAAAATATAACGGTGATTCGCTATGGCGTCAGGATCGGGAACAGAGCTAAACACGGGCGCAGAATTTATTCGCACCTCTAGGTTGAAGTATTGGGTATCGGTCAGTCCTCCATCGTCACTCACTTGGATGCCAACAGTATGGAAGCCTACGTCACTTTCAGTGGGCGTCCAAAGATAACGTCCTCTATCGTCAATCTGCCCTGGCCCCCCAAGTAATGTATAAAAGAAATTTCCCCATTTAGCACTATAGATATCAAAAAGGTCTTTATAATCAATATCATAGGATCTCGCCCAATGATCCAATTCGCGATTAGCATAAATAATCGAGGCGGGCGGCGGTGTCGTTATAACTGGATAACGATTTGCATTCGGTGTTAGACCCAGCAAAAAGCGCTGAGAAGTAGTTAGTTGGCCATCAGAGACTTCAACTGTCACCCAGGCGGCATCAAAATCCTTCGCAGTATCCCAGGTAATAACTCCCGTTAATGAATCGATCGTCATTCCTTCCGGTTGTTCTGCTAACTGGTAATCGAGCACATCCTGATTCGGATCTGCAGCATACACTGCGTAGTGATATAACTCGGCTGGCGTCGCGGTCATATTGGGCAGAGATAGAATTTGCGGAGGAAAATTTTCTCCGCTATTGGCAGCTGACCAGTTAATGGTTTTGGTTGCGGTCAACGTATGAGCTTTAACCAACAATAGTTCGCTACCCATTATAGCGCCGGTATAGCAAAATACGGTTTCTCCAGTTACATCGGTTAACTGAGCTTTATCTAAACTGTAGTTACTGCCTATTCGGTTAAACAATACTTGTTGCTGAGGAATTGGAGATTGGTTTTGATCAAACAGTTGCACTGATATACAAACTTGTTCACCTGCAGCAGGCAGCGTTTTATCGAGCGTGATTTGCATGTCAGCAATACTGGTGAGTGGCGCTAATGCCATCCCACCCAGATAGCCGTATGATTCCGTGGTGGCGTAACCGTAAATAGTCGCGCCAAATGGCTCGTCGCCCGTTAAATGATGCTCTCCTTTTGCTACGGGCAATTGGGCACCAACATAGATGGAGTCGGGTATATCAACCCACAGTGACACGTCTACTGCTTGCCCATCAATTCGAACTGTATTGGCCGAATCCTTAGGAGTAATAAGATTAATATAATTAACCTCAAAATCAGTCGATGCTGAAACCGGTGTTGTTACATTATATGCCGACAAGTACTGACCCGCTGGGGGTACTATTGTCATAAAGGGGTCACCTAGACCAATTGTTGCACCTTGCTGCTGGTATGAATGAGCAAACTGAGCGACCAGTACTGGCTGACTCGCGTTAATAACAGCAGCGCCTTCGATCTCCGTTGAATAAAATTCGCCCGCATTTAATAACGCAACCACATCGCCGTTAATTGTCACAAAGGTGTTATCCGCGCTTGCCAAAATCCGGAAGCTATCGCCTTTGTTTCGAGTAGCCAATGGCAAGGTATGATAGGTAGCTCCCCAGCTTGTAAGTGGTGGAACCTGCTCCACGATGACGTCAGAGCAGCAAACAAGTTCAGGCCCAACAAATACGGTTGGGGATCCACCAAAAACGGATATGGGTTTTTCAGACTCAACAAATGTTCCTGTCATATCCAAACTAAGAGAGACAATGTCTTGTCTATCCTCTATTTCACGGCAGGCCACTGCTTGATAGGTTTGACCGCGCTGTAACGTTATTTGAAACGGTTCCCCTGCAGGGTGGTATTCATCCGATAGATCGCAGTTATTCTTCTCGGTGATGCCGACTGGCGAGCTTATGCTCACCACTGTATTGTCCTCAGTCGCTACAATGCCAATAAAGTCTTTTAAAATGTGGGTATTTGCGCTGTATTTTGTTGCCTTTCTGCTATAGGTCATAACCCGATATGATTTACCCGCAACCGAAACAGGATGCAATAGTGACGCATCAGTCGTGTGGGGAGCTTGATTTATGAGCTGGACGGATACTGGCACATCGGCACTGATATGGAATGCATTCTCCTGGATACCCAAGCGCTGATAACTCCTTGAGGTATAGGCGTCGGTGACGTCAATCGTTGTTACTGTATTGGCGACCAACTGGTGCAAGCTACTGTAGCCCAAGCCTGGAGATTCAATATCGACAGTGCCGTCTATTTCAGAAGAAATATACAGCATCAGTTTTGGAGCACCGCCTGAAGCCTGATTAAACATCAACCAATACTCCTGCCCCATAGTCGTTAATGGTGGCTGTTGATCGACGACTTGCAACTCAAGCTGTTGTTCGGCAGATAGCCCTTCGGGGTCTACAACTAAAATTGTAATCTGGAAAAGTCCTTTGATCGGGTTTGGCCAAACGATACTGCTTGTCGTTGGGTCAATATAAATACCGCTGGGAGCTGTTGTTAGCTCAATGCTTAAGTTGTCACCATCAGGGTCATAGACCTCAAGCTTGTAGCGATATTCTTTACCTTCTATCGTTACTGTTTTGGGTTGGCTTAAAATACTCGGGGCCTCATTCGGCGCTTCTTGCACGGTAAGACTGTAACTTTGCTGAGCTGTTAAGCCCTCGCTATCGCTAACGCTTATTTCAACATTATGAACACCGGAATCGGTCGAACCGGGTTGCCAAGTTACTATGCCGTTGGCAGAGCCGATACTCATGCCTTGCGGTGCGGTGACGAGTAAATAAGTCAAACTATCGTCATCAGGGTCACTTGCTTCCACCTGATATTGGTAATCAACTTTTTCTGTTGCGTCAGTAATGGGCGTACTGCCAATAATCGGTTGGCGGTTAGTGTTGGCAACGATGACTGTATAGCTTTGTACTACATTTTCTTTGTTGTCAGCAACTTCAATAACGACTGAATGGCTTCCTGCTTGTGTATATGAAGGTGTCCAAGTGACCAAGCCGCTGTTGGCATCAATCACCATTCCTTGTGCTGCTGGGGAGCTTGTTAAGCTATAGGTCAACGAATCCCCGTCGGCATCCGTTGCACTGGCTTGATAACTGTACGCTGTATTTTCTGCAGCACTTGTAATCGGCGTACTGTTAAATTGTGGCGCGTCATTTTGTGCAGTTACTGCAATGCTAATCACTGCCGTTGCACTATCAAGCGTGCCATCGTTTACGGTGAATTCAAACTGATCGCTACCATGAAAGTTTTCAGTCGGCTGATAACTGACATGGGGCGGTGTACCGGAAAGCGTGCCATTGGTTGGTTGTGCAACCACGATGTAACTCAAGGCATCTCCATCAATGTCATTGCCCGAGAGGGTAATGACAATCGCTGTGTCTTCATCTGTTGTTAGGTTTTGTCCTGCTGCCGTTGGTTGATCGTTTGCCGGTGAAACGGTAATCGTGACTGAGGCAGAATCTGACCCTTCGTTATCACCAGCAATGAAAGTAAAACTGTCCAGTCCGTTTACATTGCTGTTGGGAATATAAGTGATATTGGGTGCGACGCCCGTTAGCGTACCGGCGCTGGGTTGGCTGGTGATTGCGTAGCTTAACGCATCGCCATCGGAATCGGTGGCCGCCAAGGTGATGGCTACACTGGTATCTTCTGTGGTCGTAACGGATTGATCGGGCACATCGGGTGGCTGATTGGTATTGATGACAATGATGGTATAACTCTGCGTTGTCTCACCGCCCTGGCCGTCAGATACAGTAACGCTGACTGCATACTCGCCCGCTTGTGTATAGTCCGGTGTCCAGGTGACTAAACCGCTGTTAGCATCAATCACCATTCCCTGTACTGCTGGGGAGCTTGTTACGCTATAGCTCAATGAACCCCCGTCGGCATCTGTTGCACTGGCTTGATAACTGTATGCTGTATTTTCTGCAGCACTTGTAACGGGCGTACTGTTAAATTGTGGCGCGTCATTTTGTGCGGTGACGGCAATACTAACCACGGCCATAGCGCTATCCACCGTGCCATCGTTTGCGACAAACTTTAACTGGTCGGGACCATTGTAGTTTTCAGTCGGCTGATAGCTTAAATTGGGCGCTGTTCCGGCAAGCGTGCCATGGGTTGGTTGTGCAACCACCGTGTAGCTTAAAAAATCGCCATCGATATCATTACCCGAGAGAGTAATGGCAATCGCGGTGTCTTCAGCGGTGGTAACGCTTTGTCCTGCTGCCGTTGGCTGATCATTTGTCGATGAAACAGTGATCGAGACGGTGGCAGAATCTGACGCTTCGTTATCACTGGCAGTAAAGGTGAAACTGTCCGTCCCGTTGGCATTGCTGTTGGGGGTATAGGTGAGATTGGGCGCGACGCCTGTTAGCGTACCGGCGCCGGGTTGACGGGTTATGGTGTAGGCTAACGCATCACCGTCGGCATCGCTGGCAATGAGTGTTATAGCGATACTGCTATCTTCTTGCGTACTGACGGATTGATCCTGTGCTTGAGGAGAGCGGTTGGTGTTGAACACGGCAAGGGTATAGTTTTGCGCTACGTCACCGCCTTTACCATCGCTGACTAGTATGGCGATGTTTTCAGATCCAGATTGCGCAAAGCTCGGTGTCCAGCTAAGCAGTCCACTGACTGCATCAATATTCATCCCTGCAGGGGCTTGGTTTAGGCTAAACGTTAAGGCATCACCATCCACATCACTGGCTTGCACTGGGTACTGATAAAGCGCACCTTCTGCAGCAGTGGTGATGGGTGTGCTATCGATGATTGGTGCATCATTTTGTGCGACGATACGAATATCGATTTGGGCAGGCGTGCTGTTGAGTACGCCATCGTTTACGATAAATTCAAACTGATCGCTGCCATTGTAGTTCTCATTGGGTTGATAACTGACATGGGGCGGTGTACCGGAAAGCGTGCCATGTTGAGGTTGTGAGACGATGGCGTAACTCAGGGCATCACCATCGCTATCATTGGCCGCTAACAACAGATCAATGACAGTGTCTTCATGGGTTGAAACACTTTGCCCTGCTGCAGTGGGTTGATCGTTTTCAGAGCTGACGCTGATCTGTATTGTTGCCGTCGATGCCGCTTCGTCATCACTGGCTGAGAAAGTAAAACTATCGCTGCCATGGAAGTTGTTGTTGGGCAGGTAGATCAGGTTGGGGGCCGTGCCTGTCAGGATGCCGTTAATCGGCTGGCTCGTAAGCTCATAACTTAGCGCATCACCGTCCGCATCAACGGCACTAAGGCGTATGTTTAGCGCGGTATCTTCTGCCGTGCTCAGCAACTGGTCTTGCCCCTGGGGTGCTCGGTTAACATTGGCCGCCGTTAGGGTATAGCTTTGTGCTTGCTCAGCACCTTGATCATCGCGCACAACGATGGTGACCGGATAATCGTCGGCCTGGGTGTAATCCGGTGTCCAGGTGATAAGTCCGCTGGTTGCATCAACGAGCATGCCAGTGGGTGCTTGTGTTAGTTCATAACTTAAAGGATCGTTATCAGGGTCATGGGCGACAAGGCTGTACTGGTAGGCCTGCCCTTCGCTTGCACTGTCAATGGGTGTTGAGCTGATAATAGGGGCTGCGTTGGGTTTTTCAGCCACCACGATGCTAAACGCCTGGCTGTCACTGCCACCTTTACCATCGACGACCAGTACGGTGACATTGTGGCTTGTGACTTGCTCAGCACTGGGTATCCATTGAATAAGTCCACCGCTGGCATTGATGCTCATGCCATCGGGGGCCGTGCTCAGCTTGTACGTTAGGCTATCACCATCACTGTCTTCGGCCAGTACTTGATAGCTGTAGTTTTGCGCTTCGACGGCATCGAGCAGCGGTGTACTGATGATGGCGGGGGCATGGTTTTTTGTGCCACCACCACAGCTGTAATCTGTGGGCACCGACTGATACAGTCTGCCATCATCGACGGCGGTGGTTTTTTTACTGTGGGGTACGCCAACTTTTACCCGGCCCGTGCAGCTTTCTCCAGCAGGATCAGTGGCCTCAAAATCGATATGATAGACACGGCCATTGGCGGTGCCGGAACGCTCACTGCGCAGTTGAGCCTGGGCACTGCCGATGCCGGCAGCGTCATATTCGGTATTGCCATCGCCAAGACTGTTCAGTGGCTCATCCTGGTAGATACATTGCACCACGATGCTAAGCGCGTCGTTGTCGGCATCGCTGATGCCGTCTATGTCGATAGTTGCCATTTTATGGTTGGCAGGCCAAAGGCGGGTATCGCTGGCAACAGCATTGGCGCAGTTGGGGGCGTGATTGTCAGGGTTATTGCTTGCTGTGTTGGTAGCAGGCTCAGGGGCTGCGGGGGCCTCGGCATTTTCAGTCGTCTCAGACACCTGCCCTGACAGCTCACCTGAGAAGGGGTTATGCTCAATGCTCATGGCACCGTTCCAGCTTTGTGCAATGACCTGGCCACGGATGACGCCCTGGGAATTTTCAACCGCGGCGAAGGGGGCCAATATGCTGCCTTCAATCTGGCTATCGTTTAAGGTCAGTGAGCTTGCCTGGTAGAAATTGAACACAATTTTTTCGGCGATATCACTGAGTGACCATAGGCTGATATCACTGAGCTGTGCAGCTAGGCCATCGATATTAAACACCACGGTGGCTTCGGCGGGTATGCAGCTCAGGTTAAAAGCGCGGGCATTTTGCACCTGTGCACCGTTAAGATGAAATACCTGCAGCGGGCTGCTGCAATCGCCTTTGAGGGTAAAACCACTGTTTTTGCCCTTGCTTTTGTAGCTGTAAGTGCCGTTGACCGCCTGCTGGGATAGCGTGAGTGATAATGCCTCCAGGTTGGTTTGTGCTTGTGCAAAGTCGATGGGCAACACGGCATTGCCGTTAAGGGTGGTCGCTGTGGCCATTCGGCTGCTGACGGTTTGGCTTACGCCGCCTATGCTGCCAGCGGCTAGCATGCTGCCATGAAAGAGGCGCCCGCTGCTAAAGTTGATATCACCACCGGCGAGCAGCGCATAATCAGCGCTGGCATCCTCAAGTTTTTCCCCTATCGAGTAGCCGCTAAGATCCACCTGCCCGCCTGCGGCTAGACGGCCCTCTGTGCCCGCATCAATACTGCTATCGGTGGCAATAAAGTCGCCAAAAACAAACACGTTGTAGTCCTTGGCAATACCAAAATCGAGTGCCTGACTTTGACTGGTGGTCAACAGCAGGGCGAAAAATGCAGTCGTAAAAACAGACGGTTTCATAGCAGCGGCTTCTTGTTAATTGTTCAATAGTCCCCGCAGAGAGGGGTCAAGACTTGGAATGGCTTTGGTTAGCGGAGCACTACAAGGTCAGGCGACACGTTATCGGTGGGGAAAGTGCTGGGGTAATTCGCTGGCTACGTTGGCCGCGTGTAATGGGGCGATTGAGCTGACAAACATAGCGAGACTGCAACAACATGACATACACTCCAACAGCTATTATGGCGACTTTTACGGTAAGGATTGGAACAATAGTAGTCGGCTTAAAAATAAGAGATATAACTCAAAAGCATTAAGCTTGGCGTTATTTATGGCTATTATAAACATTAAGAATGACTAGTTACTAGCCTTTAATGTTTATTTATTGACCATTGACTAAAAAGGCAATTGCAGATAGGGGCAGTGAACCGGGGAGGTAGGATTCATGCAAAAACCGTCGTTTTTTCCCAATTGAGCTGATTAGCTGGGCATTAACCTATTGTTTTCAAAGAAATAGTACTTCTTCAACGCCTGGCTATGTTTAACCCGGCTTATTGAGTAAAGTGGCCAGGGTGTTACAACAAGCTCTGCATTCTACTCTATCGATAGATCCCCGTTCTTTTCCGCAATCACTCAGCTGCTTACGCACAAGAAGCCTGTCAATGCAGTCATGCTCATTACCCCCCTCATAAGCTACTCAACTATCCGCCAACACGCTGCCCCTCGACACACAAATAGAGCGACCTCCCACCTCAAAATAAATACGGTTCAAGCATTTTTCAGATATATATCACCCAAATGACAAACACATAGCAGACCGTTAATTTTGCAATGCTGTGCGTCATTTTCAGCTAACACAAATCAGTACTCTTACATCCATCTTGTACTCAACGGAACGCTCCCAATTCGACATATTTGGAGTGACTAAATCATTCAGAAGGAAAAACGTCATGAAAATACGATGTCCCAAATGCCATTCTAAACGGATAGAAACCAACAACTACGGAAAAAAGACAGGCGGTGCGATCGGTACCGTTGCAGGAGCTGCCAGTGGTGCAGCTGCTGCTGCAAGTGGCGCTAGAATTGGTGCCGCTGTAGGAGTAATTGCAGGCCCAATTGGCAGCATCACCGGAGCCGTTATTGGCGGTCTTGTCGGTGGCGTTACGGGTTGTACTGCAGGTGCAGCGCTTGGCGAAGTGGTCGATGAAAACATTCTCGATAATTATGAATGCCTGTCATGCGGCCACAACTTCAGCATAGACACTGAGTAATTAATTTCAACAAACACCTCTACCCAAATATCCAAACTATTTCGTTTCAACCCCGCCCTACCCTACCGGCGCGATAACTGCCGGCAGATCCCATCTTGTCGCACTCACGACAAACCACACCATCAAAACATCTCTGCTGCTATCAAGCAGCGGGGAGGTTTTATGCATTTCAATCCTGGAGAAAATCTATGGCACATCTTATCGAACAAATGGCCTACGTTGGCCGCACGCCCTGGCATGGTCTTGGCAACCCTCTGACGGCAAACCAGCCCATCGAAGTCTGGGCAGAACAAGCTGGTATGAACTGGCAGATTCGGCAAACCCCGGTCTGTTTTATCGCAGGCGATACTGAGTATCTTGGTGAAGTCACACCGTACCCTGATAAGAATGTCCTCTACCGTTCCGATACGAACGCCCCACTGTCGGTTGTCGGCCAGCGTTACAAGGTCGTGCAGCCTCGCGAAATCCTGGAGTTCTACCGAGATCTGACCGAAGTTTCAGGTTTCGAACTTGAAACGGCTGGCGTATTGAAAGGCAGACGTAAGATTTGGGCATTGGCAAAAACGGGACAGTCAGCAGCCTTAAAAGGCAATGACGTAACCAACGGCTATGTGCTTCTGGCCACAGCATGTGATGGATCGATGGCAACAACAGCGCAATTCACCAGTATTCGTGTTGTCTGTAACAATACCCTGACAGTGGCATTAACTGACGCCAATGGCGTTGTAAAAGTCCCCCACAGCACGGTCTTCGATCCGCAAGCTGTCAAGCAACAGCTTGGCATATCCGTTTCAAGCTGGGACGATTTCATGTACTCCCTAAAGACGCTCAGTGAGCGAAAGGTGAAATCAAACGAGACACAGGACTACTTCTCTCGGGTTTTTAGTCAGCAAAGCAAGGCTGGCGTATGCCAACACAATGAACGAGCCGTGGCCAAAGCCATCGCACTATTCGAAGGGCAAGGACAGGGTTCGACTCTGAGTTCTTCTAAAGGAACCGCTTTTGGGCTGCTCAATGCCGTGACCGAGTTTGTCGATCATAATCGCAGAGCACGAAGCATCGACCACCGGCTTGACTCAGCTTGGTTCGGACAGGGATCAGCGATAAAAAGCAAAGCACTTGATCAAGCCTTGCTGATGGTTGCCTGATCATCCCTCACCGAAACCGCTAGGATTTGGCTGAACGACAAGCTCAGCCAGGCCCTAGTCATTCCCAAATACGACAAACAGGAGACATCCATGAATAATCCAACGGAGCACATGCGTTACGATAATCGCACGCCTAACACAGATCACGTAAAACCCGACGGGGTGTCTGACTCACAAATCCTTAGCTGGGCAGAATCCATTTTAGAAAAACGCTTTATGCGCAGCGATTACCTCTCTAGTCCAAATAATACTAGGGATTATTTAAAAATAACCTTTGCCCATCACACGAGAGAAATATTCGCGATGATCCTGCTGGACAACCAACACGGCATTTTGGCCTTTGAGGTATTGTTTCAGGGGACAATTGATGGCGCTGCGGTTTACCCCCGAGAAATTGTTAAATTAGCGCTCGACCATAATGCCGCCGCCGTAATCCTGGCGCACAACCATCCGAGCGGTACCGCTGAACCCAGTGATGCCGACAAAGCTATCACTCGGCGAATTATTAAGGCGCTTGAAACTGTCGACATCCGCGTGTTAGATCACCTGATCATTGGCGGCACACACACCGTTAGCTTTGCTGAACGTGGCATTCTCTCAAACTAAGCAACCACTCGAACACAGCACCACGCTCCCAAAAACTCGATCAATCCGATTGAGCCTCAGTGATTATTACTCGGTTTAATGTGCATTATTCGCAGTTAAAAACCTCTGCTCTTCCCCCCTTACCCTTCACTCGATCATCACCACACCAACAACATTTTCGGAACACCTAAAGGATTTCTGAATGCATTGCTGTGTGTGACATTTTGAACACCGGAGAAATTATGATGGATAAAACGCTACAACCAACCAAAAGCCTTAGACGAAAATATAAAACCATTCCCCAATCACACATCAACTCACCCTACCACATCTACCTCAACAGCCTGGCCGTGAGCGGTCGTAGCGCCATGAAGACGCAACTTGATCTCTGTGCCCAATTGTTAGGCCACGCAGGTTCGGCTGAAAGCTATCAGTGGCACACGATGACCTTCGAAAAGGTTCACCTCATTCGATCAACCATGGTTGATATGGGATACGCCGTGAACAGTATCAATTTTTCCCTAGCGGGATTAAGAGGTGTAGCCAAGGCCGCATTTAACCTAGGCAAAATGGATGCTGACAATATGCTGCGTATCAACGCGGTAAAGTCAGTTAAAGGTAACGCTGTTCGCACGGGAAGACGATTAAGTAGCAGTGAAATCAAAAAGCTAATAACAGCCTGTAAAGAATTACCCAATGACGCCCTGAAAGCAAGAGAACGAGCACTACTGTTAATCGGCGTGGGTGGCGGACTGCGATGCGCTGAGATCTGTTCACTCAATCTTTGCGACATTGATCTTGAGCAGGGTTTATTAAAGGTCATAGAAGGTAAAGGTAGAAAGCAACGTCAAATCTATTTAGCCATGGGCGTACTGTCAGCTCTGAAGACTTGGGTAAAACACAGAGGAGAAATCTCAGGAGCGCTATTCACTCGCATTCTTAAAGGCGGCCAATGCACCCAAAAAAGACTCTCGCAATCTGGTGTGGCGCACATTCTAGGTACTGTACAGGAGCGGGCAGATGTAACGAGGTTTACCCCTCATGACATGCGCCGAACATTCATTACGCAGCTACTGGAAAGCGGGATTGATTTGAATACCGTCAGGCAATTAGCAGGACACAGTGATGTCAGTACCACAGTGGCGTATGACAAAAGAGATTTGGCGTGGCAGAAAGAAGCATCGCAAGGGATCGACTTATAAAGGCTGTTAACAGGTAGCCCCAATCTCAAATTAATTAATGAATGATTCTACAGGAGGTCATAATGAGTGAACTCGATAAGAAATCAGAAGAGCAAAAGCTTTCATTGGCGCTTGCCCTTGTGAAGTTTGATGACGAACTGACCGTTTTCAACGATGACTGTGCTTTTCTCTGCGATGCATTTTCCAGCCTTGTAGCCGATCACCCCAACCTTGATCAATGTTCCATTCAAGGTTTTGGATTCAATGCGTGTAGGCTAAAACAGAAAGCTAAATCGTTAACAGATACCTGTCGTTGCCAGTCAAACCCAAAGAAGATTGGCTTGTGTATACTTCATAATAGAAGCCTTAATTCATAATAGATTCAGATAGGTAGGCGACCTAAATTGGAATTTTAGCCCGTTTTTGTAGTTAGACTCATAACGGGGGATAGGAAAGGCTCAGGTTATAGTTAAGCCCGAACATGAAGATATGGAGACAACTATGTACGTTGATTTCGAAACTCTTTTGCTTGATGGCGAGGGATGGATTGATGAACTATCCGATTTTGCCCAGAGGGAATACAATGGCAAAAATACCGTGAATTAACATTATCAAGACACGACCTAGTTCCAGAAGGCTACATGAAGTGAAAATTTATAACAATCAGCCCCAAGAATATTAACTACTCGATTAGAGCTGGTCGCGATAAAAAAAATTACAATCTGAATTAATGGCGATCCTTTATTGTGTTTTAATATCAACATAGTAGCGGATAGGGTATGAACACGGTGTTTTTGCCTTTTCTCAGACTATTTCAACCTCCTCACAGGATAGCCGCATGAGCCAAGATCAACCGTATCACTCTGGTAAGCGCCTACGTAAATTACGTGAATTCAAGGGCCTCAAGGAAATAGAGTTAAGCGAAGCCTTAGGTACTGATTTTGATAGTCTTCGCCGATGGGAAAATGAGGGCGTGCCGAAGGACCAGCTTGCGGGGATACTGAATTATTTTAAGGTACCCCCGACGATGTTCAGCGCGCCTGTGGCGAACGAGGCTGAGTTGAAAACATTGGCGCAGCAGCAATTGATCGGCCAAACGCATGATATGATTAGTCACAGTGCCCCTCAGTTGTCTAAGCCACTGAAACCGGAACCGCCTGAACCAACAGTAGAACCCACCCGCCTCAAAAAATTAGTACTTCACCATATCGGTATTTACGATAATCTGACGATTGACTTTAATGAGGATCTGACCGTATTGATCGGCGTCAATGGTGCGGGTAAGACGACGATTTTAAAAGCCATCGCGCTGGCTATTCTAGGCCATAGGACTGAGAGCAATGAGTCGGCCTTGAGGCATGCGGCGCGCGATCTACGAAAATTGGACTGTGCCAAGACCATCGCCAGTGAGATAAGCTTATCGGCCTGCATTAACGGGCAAGATCATCAGAATACCATCCGGATTTCCTATGATGCTGACTCAGAGGAGTATCACCTAGCAGGTACGCCATTTAAGGCCCTGTATAGTGATGATAATCTCAGTCAATTGATTCTTGGGCTACCAGAGCAAAGAAGCAGCGATAAAAAGCCCGAACCCAGCGAAGAACACAGGCCGAAGAACCGGGATATTTTGCCACTAGTGAGTGCCGATGGGTTAGCCTGTCCGAGTCGTTTCAGTGATTGGTTGAAGATACTGGAAACCAAGAAGCTGCAAGGCGATGGAGATTCCGAGGCGGCGATTGATTTTTGTTTCAGGCTGTTCTCGGCCTTTATGGGTGAGACAATTGAGGCGGCAGGGCTGAGTAACGCACAGTTTGATGAGATGGAGCCGTGGATACGCTATAAAGATGGCAGTAAGGTGCCATTGAGACTAGCCAGCCAAGGCTATCAGGCGGTGATGGGGTGGGTGGGCTTTATTATTCAACGCATGATTGAAGCTTATGCTGACATAGCGGAGCCCTTCAGTCAGCACGCTATTGTTATCATCGATGAAATCGATCAGCTCCTAAGCGTAAAATGGCAGCAGAAGATTCTGGCTATCTTAAGGAAAGAATTTCCTAATACTCAGTGGATTATCACCACGCACTCCCCCATGGTATTGACCGATCTGGATCAGCATCAGGTGCGGCAACTACATGAGCGCGACGGCCGTATCGTCGCTGACAGCAATGAGGTGGATCTATGGATGTGGCAGTACGGTGATATCGTCCGGCGTTTTTTTGAGATTCCGACCACCGCGCCTAAGTATCAGGAGCAGGCGCTAGTTAATGAGATTGCGGAATTAGTACAGGCTGCTGATAGCAGCCAGAAACAAAGCTACCTGGACACGCTGCAGGAGCGATTAGCAAAAGTACGCGCGAGTAAAGCGGCAGTCGATGACCTAGAGGCACAGCTGCAATCATTGGCTCGGCGTGAGCAGGAATTAGTCGAGTTGATGCAACAGTTAAAAGACGGGCAGGCTTGATGGAGTATATTGAACGTAGCCCTGCACCCACACGCCTTGTCGATAATCAGGAGAAGTGGACCCAGCCGTGGTTTGATTATTATCTAGTGGGGCCTCACAAAAAGAGACCGAAAAAGCCCAGTGATAGTCACTGGACGGATAATAATATCCGTAATGTACTGATCGCTGACTTCAAAAATAACTGCGGCTACTGTGGTGTTTCAAGACCCACTCCAAGAAGAGCGCCCGGCAAGTCTGTTGCGCCGCGTGGCCATGTGGATCACTATCGTGCCAAAGCGATTTATCCTGAGCTGACTTATGAATGGGCCAATTACATCTGGTCCTGCGAGGCCTGTAATGTGGAGAAGGGTGAGTTTGATGAGCCACAACATCCCATATTAAACCCCTGCGATATAACCGACTGTGACCAATTGAATTTTGTTGAGGACTGCGGAGTTTATGTTATTGATCAGGATAATCAGCCCTATCAAAAGCGATTTAACCATACCGACAAAATGACGATGATGAATAGTAATGAAATAAGCAAGGATCGAAGTGATCATATTAAGCTACTGCGCTCCAGTTTTGTAAGTATCCAGCGATTCATTCCTTTTGTTAATCTAGACGCTGCTCAAGAGCAAATTCGGGACAGCTGCAGCTTGATTTTTAATGCACTGGAAAATCCAAAGTTTTACTTGTTAGTACGAAAAAACTATAAGTCCCTGCGAGAGCAATATCCCGATGTCGCCGCCTTCTTGGATGATAGATAGGCTACTTAGCCATGCCTTTTCCAAAAGTCGCTTATCAAGTCAAAAAACACCTTCTTTATATCGTCTTTAGATTGAATATCAAGGCGCTTATGATCTTGGATAAAACGCTGCACAGCTTCAAACAGACTTTGTTGATGGTCTTGAATGTAGTCCAGCTGGATTCTTACCAATAGATACCATAGCAGATAGAAGGCACGCTGATTCCTTGCCCGGGTGCTAAGACCAATCAAATCATCGAACTTCTTAGCTTTGATCTCATTCTCCAGCGCAGGCCCCAGCAAGGCTTCGACTTTAGCGATAAAGTCTTTGGTCATGCCTATACATGTGTGGATTTCATTACGCTTAGACAATGCCTCGTCACTTTCACCTTCCGCCGTTTTAAGCCAATGGTCAATTTTGGCATTCTCTACCCGAAAAGTCAGGTACCCTCCTTCGATTTGGTAGGTTTGCACGGGGTCTAAAAAGTCTATCGCGGTGCTTCCTTCCGATTCACAACCCAGATAAACGAAGGCCATCAACAGTTCTTCCTGCGCCATACGTGTGTCGTTTTTACGATAGTAAAACCATCCGCGGTGAGCCTCTGTCAGGTCTTTTATAGGATCAATTATTGTGCGCTCGGCAGCACTATTCCATAACTCGAAACTGGGATCCTTAATATCATAGGACTTATCGTTCAGGCGAATAAACAGATCGATGGGGTCGAAATGCGGATTGGTTTCTTCATCGATATAGACGAGACTGAGTTCGAAGTCCCAGATTTTATCCTTATCGGATTCTCCTAAATCAGCAAAGGAATTGTCACTATGGTTCTTTAAGATGGGTAGGGTCTTGGCCAGTTGAAAATTATTCTTCTTCGGCTCTAGCTCAGTTTTAGGCTCGTTATCATCCAATAGTTCGTCTTTGGCATCACCGATAAAGCCAATAATGCTTAATAGCCGCTGCTGGCCATCAACCACCTCGGCCACGCCATTTTTGCGTCTATAGATAAATAGCGTCGGCAGCGGAATACCCAATAAGATGCTCTCGATAATCCCCGAAGCCTTTTTCTCATTGATCACCTCCCGACGTTGATAGGGCGGGCGCAGAAGATACTCATTATTGATCATCTTCAGGATCAGCTCCTCTACCGTGGTGGTTTCAGCGTCGGGGCGGGCTAGGCGTTGTTCGTTAAAGTCATTTTCGTTTTTGTCTTGGTTATCTGCCCTGTGATCTAAGGGAGATTTCAAATGTTCTGTAAAACTTATGCCCGTGGTCATCTCAAAAAAATCGGCAATCAATTTAAAACGCTCTCTAGTGGTAGCGGAGAAGCTCTTACTACTGCCGGTAAAGAGAGTTACATTGTTTTTAATCGTTTGGCTTAGCATCTCAATTAGCTCTTGATCGAAACAACGTTGGACATCAACCTCGTTGACATCCAACACACTCATGGCCCAAAACACCGCCTGATAGATAAACCATTCGTTGATGGCCACGGATTGATAGAGGTTATCTAGCAATTGGGTTTTGCCTATGAGCTTCTCCAGCTTCTCCTGCTGTTCTGCCGATAAACTACCTTCGCTCTGATCGGCCTCGATATATTCGTAGAATAAGCGATCGACAACATCACCGCGCCCAGAGGTGCTGGCATAGATATTGATCGGGAAGTATTCTAAAACGATTAACTCACGCAGGCGATCCATCACCTGGCCATCGCTGATATTCCCAGGCTTGATATTGATAAATAGTCGCTTAAAACTATCGACCCAGCCAGCCTTATTCTCTTTGATACTTTTTTCCATTAGTGCAGTAAAAGTATCGTCTTGATGGCGGGCATTCTTAACTTCAATGGTTTTTAATGGAGTGATGCCGGTATTATAGCGGCGGAAGATCTCCTTCTTGATCTTATCTTCCAGCTTAAGCAGGGTATCATGATCTTCATGAGGGTTTTTAGTAGAGAACTCGATGATTCTTAGGGTGGTGTTATTGAAGGCGCGCTGGTACTGTTCTAAGTCACCATTGAAATCGGCGTATTTCTTACCAGCCAAGTCGTTAAGCTTGGCCAGGCCATTCTTGCGCAGACTGAACTGACCTTCTTTAAAGCGCTTAATGGTCTCGAAGCGCTGACGCCCATCAATGACTTCCAGCGTTTTTCTATCATGGGCATGGACGAAGAATATTAACGGCGGTATCTCCACTCCTAGTAAGATGCTCTCGATAAAGAAGCTGGCCTTATCATTGCTCCAGACATAGTTACGCTGATAATAAGCCTCATAGTCGATAGTCTTACGGCGCGAATTCAACAAACTGTCGATGGCTTGTGAAGTCGAGCGCACATGCAGATTGTCTGCCATTGCCTGCTCAAATAAGCCATTGATATCAGCATGTTTACTCATAAAGCTTGTCTCCACCATAAACAACCCCCAATTATACGGTAATTCGTCGGTAACACTAAGGCTAAAGTTTGAATTTTCGCCTACTTGGTTACCAATTGATTGGGGGCTGACTAATTCCCATACATCGATTCAAACTGCAGCTACTTTTTATCGCTGGAAGATGCATGTAGTGACGAAGTGAATTTGACCATCTGATAAGAGGCTATATGCTCATCTCAGGTAAAACGGTTCCATCGCAAACTTCTTACCTGCCTTGAAAAAAAACACAGCGGTTTTCGACTTACACAGCTAAAGCATAAATTGTTCTGCTGGCGACAAAGCTCCCGCCAAATTCTTCTTCATTTGACCTTTTTCAGGCTCGCTACAAGCTCAATTCCCGCCAGCGTACTTTGAGCGGTGTGAAAACTTTTGAAACCTAACATCAATCCAGTGATACGCCGGGATTGAGTAAATATTCTGGGAGAGCCAGTATATGTTTGTTTTACAAAAGTCCAACTCAACCGAAAGCATTATTGCGTTTAAGGTATGTTAAACCGAGTAATCCTGAGGCAGAGACGACCACCCACCCTAACTGTCACTAAACACCAATCTTGCTACCGGTGATGTTACCTACTATATATCTGAACTTACCGCTTCCCTTTGCTACACTCCCCTTCATTCTCAAGCCCTCATCACGCTGATCAATTTTAGACATCGTCGGTACAAGCTATTGTGTTCGGCGACAATTAGGATGTCCGGTTTGACGACAATTATCTTGGCCGGTTAGGTGTGATAATCGGTACCTTATTTTCCAGATGGAGAGTGAGGTGCCAGGTCAAAAAATCACCCGA
>PJEL010001912.1_pt1 | contig 19929 bp, 13 predicted proteins | sample 1853271 | NCBI WGS metagenome assembly PJEL01 (sample SAMN08108733, study PRJNA415343) | Invertebrate metagenome, whole genome shotgun sequencing project. | host: Globobulimina | place: Sweden: Gullmar Fjord | collected 2015-08
CATCAACTTTACCCGCGGCGTGACCATGGAGCGTGATCCTTCCGATCCTGATATCGTCACCCTGTGGGGGCGCGATCCATATCGTTACGGTTGGTGCTCCGCAACTGGTGATGTTGAAGACGGCGATGCCGAACCGTGCCAGTCCGACGGCGCCGTCTATCGTGGTGTCGAAAAACTCGGCGACATTTTTCACTCGACGCCCCAGTTGTTGGGGGCGCCCAAGTGCTTCACGTGCTGGTTCCAGAACCAGTGGAAGTATCGTGATGATCCGTTGACAGATGCCGATCCAAACGATGGATATTTCGGTATGAATGAGCGGCGTCGCCAAGTCATCTTCACTGGCGCTGATGATGGCACCCTTCACGCCTTTGATGCAGGGATGTGGGATACCGATGGTGACACCATCGATGGTGAAACAGTCGATCCCACCTACGACAAAGGAACCGGCAGGGAGCTCTTCGCGTGGGTGCCGAATGCAACGATGAATACCCTCGATGTTCTTGCTTTCGGCGCTGATCACCGTTGGACCGTCGATGCGACGCCAACCCTTGCTGATGTGTATATCGATCCCGAGTTCACCAGCGCACCAACAGCTGCGGATCGTGAATGGCGCACCGTGGTGCTCTTTGGTCAACGCCGAGGCGGCCGCTCCTACGTAGCCCTTGATGTGACTGAACCCGATCCTCTTGATAGCGACGGTACTCCTTTGGCTCCGGCAATTGGTGATCTTTCAAACAATCCTTGGACCGCTGCCCAAAGCACTTCGCGCGACGTGGTATGTGTCACTGGTTCCGAAAGCGGTTGCACCCGTCGCTGGCCCGAATTTCGTTGGGAATTCGAAGATCTTGACGCGTATGGAATGGCCAGAAATGAAGACCACGCTTCGGGTAATACGGCGCCTGATCTTGGACAGACCTGGTCCCGGCCTCTTGTCGGATTCTTGAGAGTCGATTCCGATAACGATAGCAATACACCGGCTGACGAGAAGATGGTTGCTTTCTTCGGTGGCGGTTATGCCGACGATGGACTCTATACCCTGGATCCTTCAGGTAATTTCGTCTATGGCATCGACATCGAGACTGGTGGAATCTTATTCAAAGTGCAGTCGGCCGGCATGGTGCCGTCCTCAGTCTCAGCGATCGATGCTAATCTTGATGGTTTCCTTGAAACGCTCTACTGGGGCGATACGGCCGGATACCTCTACCGTCTGGATATGAGCGTTGATGGTATTTTTGGCAACGTTACGATCAACGCGGCCGGGGATACCGAAGTACGAGTAACCAACTGGGTGCCAGAAGTGATCTTTAAGGCCGGTGCCAACGGCGACGGCGTCGATCAGCCTTTCTTCCAGCGGCCGACTCTGGTGCCGGTGGGCTTCCAGAACGACGGAACCCCTATCGTCGCGATTGCTATCGGTTCTGGTAATCGGGACAATATTATGGAGGCGAATGCGGTTGCGCATCGTTTCTACCTCGTTGTTGATACACCCAAAGCCGATGGAACTGCCATCACCGAAGCCGATATGGACGGTTTCAACCACAATACGCTAGCGGCTTCCGACGCGAATTTCCTCGTGAGCGGTTCTTTCGGCTGGTATCTTGAATTCTACGATGTCGCCAACATCGGTGAGAATTGGGAGAAGGTAAATACCGCAGCTTTGATCCTTCAGGGCATGGTCATCTTTTCGACCTTCAACCCGAGTTCCGAGGTTCAGGAAGTGCCGATCAGAGACGAAGACGGCGATATCATCGGTTATGCATGCCGCCGCGGCGGCAACGCACGAACCTACGTCATGAACCTCGAAAACGGCAACTCTCCAGATGGCGGTGAGCGTTTTGAACAACATGATTCCGGCACTGCGATGGTGACTGAACCAGTCGTCTATCTTGGCGCTGATGGCGAGATTCACGTCATCCAGGCCAAAGATAATTTGGCAATGGCAGAGCCGATCGCGTCTTTTGGTGCTAAAATGAGGGCCCTCAATTGGAAGGAGCACTAGGATGCACAAGTTTTTCGTCGCCGGTGTCGTGGTCATATCACTTCTTATTACAGCGGGAGTTATGGCCGAATCTCGGGCTGTACTCGTTCTCACGGACGGTACGAGTCTCGATATAAGCAAGGCATCGGTTGAAGGAAAACTTGTCTACGTCGCTTTCGAATCGGGCCAGATGCAGGCCTATCCTATCGAAGAGGTTGACCTCCAGGCTTCGGGCCTCGTGCCTGAGGCTGCGGTAAAAGAAGTGCGGCGAAAGAACGTACCTACCATCGCTGACGCCCGCAGTCCCGATACTGGGCGTACGGGTACAACGATCACTGATGGAGATGTCTCTCACGTAAAACCGTCGGAGCAAACTCCTGAAATTGAGGAGACAAAAGAAGGCGAAACCGCGCCTCCGGTGGCGCTCGCAATCTCAGATACGAAGCAACAGATCGCTGGAAATGTCATTAACTATAGTGGCATGGTACTCAACGTGGGAACCGAAACCGTTGGCATGATTACGGTTAAAGTTTCCGCGGTCAACGACAAAGGTGTTTCGATCGGCGAAGGCTCAACCACGATCACTCGGGAAGTCGTGTCGGGCAATAGCGTCGCATTCGCGGTGAGTTTCCCCTTCGAAGGAAGAATTGCTGAGATCATAACAGGGGCCAGGGCGACGTTGGCCAATTTCAGTTTCGCCGAAAAGAAGGCTGATTCCTAAGATCCAAGTAGAATCCGAGCGAATTTTCAAAAACGGGCCCAATCCGGGCCCGTTTTTTTGTTCCATTTCGCTCCGCAACAGGAAGCCGAAAATAGCTCTCTCAAGAAACTTCCTGGTTTTTGAAGGTTCGAGTGGAGAGCCGGAATCCCTTCGGGATGGACCGGATAAGGAAATAAACGCAAAGACGCAAAGAAAATCCTAAACATTTGGACCTTTGCGTCTTTGCGCCCTTGCGTTGTCTTCTGGATTGTGGCGTTCGTTGCGTTGAGTTTCTTGCCGCTGTGTCCCTGGCCCGGCCAGGGTGGGGGACTCTCAACCGTGTCGTGTGTTCCGGGTTAACCAAATAGCCGCTGGTATGATTTGGCAATGCGCTCTGCGGGTCCGTCTTCGATGATTCGCCCATTTTCCAATAGAATCGCTCTATCGCAAAAATCAGTAATATCGTGCGTTGTATGACTTACAAGAATAATCGAGTGACCCGATTCATGAAGCTGCCGGTAGCGGTCTCTACAGCGTTGTTTGAACTCGGCGTCGCCAACGGCGAGGATCTCGTCGAGAATCAAAACTTCTTTTACGGATAAGAACGCGACGGAGTAGGCTAAACGAGCTGCCATGCCTGAAGAGTAATGTTTGAGGGCGAGCTCCGTGAATCTTTCGAGGCCAGCGAACTCGATAATCTCCCGAGTTGCTTTCTTGACGTCACCCAAGGTCATCCCCATTACTGTTCCAAGTAAACAGATGTTATCGAGGGCATTGAGTTCAGGGTTCCAGCCAACGCCGAGCTCAAGAATTGGCGTCACTGGCGCTCGCACTTCAACAATACCACTGTCTGGTAGATAAATGCCTGACAAAATACGCATTAACGTACTCTTACCGCAGCCGTTACGACCCATGACGCCGAGAGACTCACCTCTGGCGAGTGAAAATGAGACGTCTTCGAGAATACAGAGTTTCTCGTAGGGGCGAGCACGAAAGAGTGATAAAACATGTTCTCGCAACGTATTTCGACGGACCATTGGAATACGGAAACTCTTTTTTACATTTTTTGCTTCAATGAGGAGCATGCTACATCTCCTCAATCGCCCGCGGAGCGAGCCAACGGTACACCATTATTCCTATTGCCAAGACGATTCCCGTGGCGCTCAATAATAGGAAGTGGGCCTTCGCTGTTGGGATCGTCTGGTCGATCAAGACTGATCGGGAAAATTCAATAATTGGAGTCGGCAACCAAAGGTAGAGAAAAAAGTGCAGCCGTTCAGGAATGATGTCGAGAGGCCAAATGACTGGAGCAATAAAAAAACCAGCTTGTAGGGTCATCTCCCAAACCTGATTAAGATCCCGATACCTTAGAAAAAGCACGCTCGCTGCCAAGGAAAAGCCGATGACGATCAGGCAAAAACACAGGAGGTACAGCGCGAAGAATCCGACCTCAAGAGCTGAGATGGCATGGTGAAAAATCCTCAGATACAAGCAGACTACGCAAGAAAAAATTGTCACGGTGATGGCGGAGTTGGAACACGATGTTGCTGCAATGATCCATTTTGGAAACCTGGCTTTGGTCAAAAGATAACTTTTTGACTGGAGGGAGATGACTCCGGTTTTTGTGGACTCCATAAAAAAATCCCAGAGGAACAATCCAATGATGAGGTTCAACGTGTAGTTCGGGTCCATTGCAAATACGTGTGAGAAGACCGCCTGAAGCACGACGAACATCGACACCGGCTTTGCCAACGCCCAGCAATAACCACCGATAGTGCCGTGGTAGCGAGTCTTGAAGTCGGTTCGCACGAGGGTCCAGAGCAAACCACTGTAATACCTCAGGCTGTACTTGAGATCTTTGTGTTTTTCCACCCTGTAATCGTAGCGCACCCTAACCCGCATATCACGAAGTGCCCGCTTGTAGTGTTATGTTATGTCTTACTGTACGATCAAGGAAGGCCCACGTTTTGGCCCTGGCGAGATCGCAGGAAAAGCAGCTGCTTCGCTGCACCGAAGTGGAGAGAAAACATGAGTATCGAGGATCTTCAGGCCGCGGTGTATCATGATGATGCCAAAGCATGGGACACGATCTGGAAATGGACCTGGTTTGCTCGACAACGATGGCAGAACGAGTGTTATCAGAGTGAATAAGTCCATACCAGAGGTCACCTTACTGCAAGTCGAGCCGACAACACGGTGCAATCTCATCTGCTCCTTTTGTTGTGGAAAACACCAACCCCAAGGCGATATGTCCCTTGAGATGTTTGGCGAAGTGCTCAAGAGTTTTCCTTCACTCAAGCACATCCTCTTGCAAGGTGAAGGGGAGCCATTTCTGCATCGACAGTTCTTCGATATGGTGTCACTTGTTCGTCAGCGCAACATCGAGGTCACTACGATCACCAATGGCACGCTTTTCAACCTGGCCAACACTGCCAAGATCCTGCAAGCTGACTTCTGCAAGATCCTTGTCTCGCTGGAATCGCCAGATTCAAACCGTTTTCGTGAGCTGCGAGGGGTCGCCCTTGAACACGTTGTTTCAGGAATAAAGAGGTTGTTGGAGAGCCGTGATCACCTGGGGATGGAAAGACCAACAATTGGATTTTCTTTAGTAGTCCTCCAGCAGACCATGCACGAAGTGGAAGCTGTGGTCGATCTGTACCACAGGTTGAAGCTCGATGGGGGTATCCCGGTATTTCAGCCCCTTGAACAAGTTCTCCCCTACCTCCAGCATTACCAAGACGAAGTCGTGGCTGAAATGATCACACCGGAGTCTTGGCAGCGCTTCGAGACCGAAGTGCGACAAAACAGCAAAGCTCGAGTCGCCTTGGACGGCGGTTGGGAGAAGAAGGGCTTTGTCGAGGAGTTTGTCACTGATTGGTCAGTTGCCGGAGGAAAATGTCCTTGGCTCGAACGTGCAGGCTTTGTCACCTGGCAGGGTTATGTCATGCCTTGTTGCACCATCAAGGATGGCCCCCGCTTTAGCCTTGGCCAGATCGGACGAAACTCAACGGAAGAGATTGCAGCCAATCGTGACATTCTACGTAAGATGCTCTGCAACGGAGAGACCCCTGAGCCCTGTGCGGAGTGTGAGATCGCGAAACAAGCAGTTGCTTCGCTGCACCGAAACGGAGAGAAGGAATGAGCCTCGAGTATCTTCAGACCACGGTCGATTATGACGATGCCAAGGCATGGGATACGATCTGGAAATGGACCTGGTTCGCTCGACAACGCTGGCAGAAAGAGTACCGGGACGGCGTAAACAACTGGTGTAGCGCTCTCGAACACGTTCTGCAGCGCTACCGGCCCAAGAGTATTCTCGAGGCAGCCTGTGGTCTTGGTTTTAAGGCAGTTGTTTTTGCCGAAATGGGATACGAGGTTGAAGGTGCTGACCAGAGTCCAGTAGCGGTGCAAGCTGCTCGTGAGATTGCACGGGAAAACGGGCTCAATCTCAATTTTTTTCAGTCGAGCTACGCTGAGCTAGGAAACCGGAGCATACGAAGATACGACTGCGTGCATTCCGACCACTTCGACTGGCTCCGCGATCGTGAGGTATTGCTGGCTTCGGCAAAAGGAATCTTAACTGTGCTGGCGCCCGGCGGGTTTTTTGTTTTTGGTCCTTCCCCTAATGAGACCAAGGCTGATCTCGAAGCGTCGATTGATGAAGAATGGAAGCGCCATGAGCGTTTTGTGATCACGCCTCCTTTTGAGCAAGACGGAGTGCGCTTAACCGAAATAAACGTGTATGACAAGACCCCGGATGGAGTGTTGGAGAACCGTTTGTATCTCATCGAAGAGCATGGACGCATGCGGGTCGAAACAGCATTCCAGCTTCTGCTCGCAAAGTGGACCTATGGTGATTATGCCCAGATTCTGCTCGAGGCAGGGTTTTCTGAGGTGAAATCCTACGAGGAAAAAGGCGTCGATGATGATCCGGTCGTTTTTCATGTTGCGTTGAAGTAGCTCAGAAAGCAGAGTGAAGCTTTTCGTACTTCTTAGGGTCCGCATATCTCACCATACTTTCGTTGCGAGGGACGTGAGACGATGTGCCCAGCTGGGTGCGTCGTATCGCGTTCCGCAGCAGATAGTTGGTGAGAAGTACGGGCTAAGTTCATCGAGAGTTCGGACAACGACACGTTGGTCACGATCTATCCATCAAAAAAGGTTCGCCTCAGAATCACGATTCCCAATCCTCTATTTCTCCGTCGCCAGCTTTCTTTGAATCCGCTGCATCCCCTTCCGGAGGTCGATCACCTTGTCGAAGCCCTCCGACTCCTTCGGGTCCGAGCCGCAAAAGTCCACCGAACGGTGGAATTTCGACCGACCTCACCGGTCGCAACGATGCTGGAGAACTGCTCCATCAGCACAAACCCGGTCAGCAGCGGTCCTGCAACACAACCCAGAATGTTGGCCAGATAGAGGCGTGAGACTGCGAGGCCGACGTTTTGCTCAGGGCTGCCATAATGACAGAGCACCGGGAACATGCCGCCGAGATTCAACACAACGGCAACCAGCAAGGATGCTTGCTGCCCCATGACCACAAAGAGTAGATCGGCGGTGAGAAAGCATGCAATCGCTGCACCGATGGTGTTGATGCTGTACAGCAGACCAACCGACCGGCCCGCGTTCCGGTAGAAACGGTCCACATAACCGACCAGGACCGGCAGCGTTGCGCCCATCAGCAAGGTCGGGACCGATAGCAGCAGAAAGACGACCAGTGCCACAACCAGCTGCGACTCGCCCAGTGTTGCCGTACCCACCCACCTGATCAGCGGCAGGCTGACAGCCCCGAACAGACCGATGCCGACCTCGCACAACAGAAAAACCAGGAGCGCCTTATGGGGCAGCCGTTTTGCCAACACCCCTCCTGCCAAAGCTCCCAGCCCCAAGCCGAACATGAACAGCGATACGACCAGCGTGATCGAGGAGATATTCACACCAAACAGGGTGTACAGCGCCCTCTGCCAGACAATCTGATAGATCAACGCTGCACATCCCGAAATCAGGAACGCAAATGCAAGCCAGCCGTTGGTCGAGGTCAGAGCTGCTCGCTGCTCGGGTTCGAGAGCCCGGTACACCAGCAAGCCTCTACAAAAAACCACGAGCGACAGGACAACGATCGGTGGTGGGAACCGGACGCCGAAAACACCGAGAAACAGCAGCAGGACCGGCGCGTAGCTGAGCAGGCGAAACCGCTGCAGGCGTCGTCGACCGTTGTCATCCAGAGCCTGCTGTGCCCACCACGTCAACAGCTCAATCGCCACGACCAACGCCAGTGCGAGGACAAACCCGGCGACGGTTGCCGTTGCCACCTGTCCTGTCGTCACCGGATCTTCAACGTCAGTAGCGGTCGCCAACCAGCTCAAGCCCGCCGTGGCGGATCGAGACTTTTTTGACTCTGCGGGTTTGACATCAACAATCGCCAACCGCGGCGACGTCTCCGGCAATCGTCGTGGCGAATTCACATCCTTCACATGGTTCCGGAATGCTGCCTGAACGCAGCACTGAGTAAAACTTGTTACGCTGAGCCGACATCTTTAGCTGAGTGTCCTCCCCGATTCTACCGAAAGCGAATCGCTTGCCGTCCTTGACGGTGCAGCAGATCAATGCTCATTGTCATCACGACGATAATACAGGAGCCAGCCAGGGTTCCCGATGTCTTTGGCAGCTCGGCAACGATCGATACAGATCACTCGAAGCGGCGATTCCAAATACGGTTCTCGCTTATGAGCTGCTCCTGAAAGGTATGCCAGCGCTGGAAAAGCTCGATCAACCGGTGCCGATTGTCAGCAATAGGCAGTGGGAACTCGGACTCGATTCCATTCGTAGCATCCAAGATGTATCCTCGCGACTTCATCGCAGCAAAGACACCTTCTCGTCCAGTCGAAGCGTCAAACAGCGAGCTGCCCATGAAGGGGTTTGCCACGTTGATATCGAGCAGGTGCAGTAGGGTCGGCGCCAGATCTGTCGAACTTGCGAGATACGGGTGGCGACGAGGCAGGTCCCGTCCCGGATCATGGAGAAGAAAGGCAATACGATCATGCTCATACAGCGGGGAAACGTCCTGACCATGTTCTTTTCTGAGCTGTCGATACTCTGCAGTAAGGAAGTGGGCATGATCGGCAGTGGCGACAACGATGGTTTTTTCGCTCAAACCAGAGCTCTCCAGGTAGTCCCAGAATAGACCAAAAGCGTCATCTGCCGCCGTGACAGCCCGCACGAGTGAGTCGTTCTTTTTCCGCTCCTGCAGGCTTGAAAACCAGTACGGAGCGTGGGTATTGAAGGTCGAAACTGCCACGAAAACAGGCTGAGCATTTGCTGTAGCGTTCGCTGTAGTGTTTGCAGTAGTGTGTTCCTGCAGCCACTGTATGAGGCCGCTGATAAGCTGGTGGTCGTCAAGGTCCCCCGAGCCTGTCTGCAGCTGGGCTGGCAGCAGCTGCGCTCGGATCTTGTCCTGGAAAAACAGCTGCTGCACTCCGTAGCTCTGCATCAACGGTCCCAGGTTGGTATCCTCGGCATAACCGTGTGAGAAGTATGCGGTCTTGTACCCGGTGCCGGCCAGGACATGCGGCAGGCAGAGCAGCAGGTTGTTGCGATACGGGGCGTCCTGGAACCAGTTCCCCCAGTCGCTTACCGTGTATGTCGAGCACAGCTGGCCACGTAACCCGGTTGTAGTCGAGGCCGAGTGACTGTAATAGTGCTCTGCGATCATGCCTTGGGCAGCAAACCTGGCGAGGTTTGGGGTCGCGATTCCTGCCTCGTCATAGACCGACAGCAGCTGGGCCGACAGCCCTTCGAAGAAGAAGACGATGACATGAGGAGGCCCTTCACCGCTGCGAGCAGGCAGAGCTTGCGAGTAGACGGTAGGCCGAACCAGCGGGTACTGCTCATCGAGGCGGTAGGAGATGCCGAAGCGTTCGAGCTCTCGGGCATCCTCCTCGCTCAACGAAGCCGGCTGTGAGGGAGGCCGCCAGAGAACGCGGGCCAACGTCTGCACCAGAGCAAGCTCGGGTGACCTCCGATCAATACCATGTCTGGTAGTCTCTTCGATACGCTCCCGCCAACCGGTAGCAGCGCTGATCGTGCTGATAATGAGCAGAGGGTACACCACTATCCAGACGCATCGGCGGACCACGGCAGGGCATTTTCGGATCTGTCGAGGGCAGCTACGGCTCAGTTTTGGCGCCAAGAAAAGAACAAAAGCGATGCTCGCTGCGACCCCGAGCAGCACTGAAATAACGATGCCAGAGGTAAAGTAGAGGCGCACCAAACCCAGATGCTCGAAGGCCATCGGGGGTAGGAAGCTGCCGTAGTAGTAGAGTGAAACGAGCTGCACAGCTCTGACGCCCAACACCACAACAGGCAGGCCAACCATCAGCAGCCAGCATCGTCGCCAGACAAAAATCGTCAGCAACAACAACAGCAAGAAGACACCGGTGACCATGAGATAGTCACCAAGGTAGATACCACAGGTGTAAGCCACCTCGGCAGCAAAACCACTGCCAAGCTGGTATACCAACCGGTGTGCCGCAACGTGAAAGCCGACTACTGTGGCGGTCAGCGCCAGCTGAAGCCAGGCGATGCTCCAGATAAACTGGTCGAGCAGCCGAGCATCAACAACGGCTCCCGCAACCGATCCGGGTATCGGCTCGTAGGCGCTATCCTGGACCATGACCAACTGCTCTCAGCTCGAGGTGAAGCAGCTGGTACTCCCCCTCTGAGTCACCAGGATCGAGGCGCAGCATCTGACCACAGGGACCACGTGGCAGCGGTACGTGGTACGTGTGCCTGCCGCAGTGAAGCTTGACCTCCACGCTCCTCTCCTCTCTGTAGTACTCGGTCTTCGCACGATAATAAACCTGTAGGCGCATGTTGCCGTGTGCGCAGTCCGGGTTGCTCTCGGCGGCGGCGAGCTCGACGGTGAGCACCTTGATCCCCTGCTGATCGAGCAAGCTGATATCGCCGGCATGCTCGAGATGCGGATCAGCTCCAAGCGAAGTGATATGCAGAGATCCTTCCTGCTCGGCAAGACGGACCTGCTCGAGAGGCCGCCAGGCATCGGTGCTCAACGAAGCGACAGAGCGCTGTGGAGCGGCAAACGTTACCCGTACCAGGAGCCGTGCCTCGGGGCTAAGTGCTGTCCATACCAGCGCCACGCACGGCAGGGTCAGCAGCCATGCCAAGCCGCGACCCGGCACGACGAGCTTTGTCGATTTCGGATTCTCTCCTGCGAGTCTCGAGGCAACACCCTCGGCAAGGATCACAAGGGCTCCGAGCAATACTCCGAACAGAACCGCCCACGGGGTCGCCGACAGCCAACAGGCGTACAGCAACGTTGTGATCATGATGCTCAGGCTGTGACTGCGTTCGGCTGTCTTCGTGGGAACGCAGGATTTGAAAAACGAGACAACGCTCCTGTGCCACGTTTTGAGAAAGCCAGGGTTAAACCAGCCCAGAGGTGATCCGAAATCAGCCGGAATCCGAACCCCCCAGAGCAGGGCAGCTACCGCGACGATCTCGAGCAGTCCGAACCATCGGCTCCAGAGCATGAGAAAAGCGACGATCGTACCCACAACCAGCTGGCCATACACAGGCTCGGCGAGCATCTCCTCCGCCATGATTGGACTGAGTGTATACGGCTCGAGCAGGTTGGGGAGAGCCACGAGGAAAAACAACCCGAGAAGCACTCGATGGAGCAATCTCCCGATCTCCCCGGCTGCCGGGTAGCTGCTCCGGCTGTAGTCTCTGCAAAACTGGTCAAAAGAAATAAAAGGGCCATAAAAAAACGTAGGAAGGAAAAAGAGATAGGTAAAAAACGACAACGGAGCGATGGTTCTTCTGTTTCCTTGTCTGACGATGACGAGCAGATGAACCCACTTCAAGAAGCAGAAGGCGCTTGCCAGGCGGAGGCCGGGGCCAAGCAGTACTCGCTGCTGATCACAGGCAACCCACAATGAACCACAGAGCGCTGTCAAAAGAGCAATTGCACTGCGCTGCCGGTAGGTCGAGATTAAGCTGTTGTCATTGCTAGTGGCTACTGAATTGCAGACATAATAAACGAGAGAGCTGATACCGGCGAGTATCAAGATGTCAACAGCTCCCAATACCTTGGTGGCAACAAGTGCGACAATCGAGACCACGAGTGTTACCCACTGCCTGAGCGGCAAGGGCATCATTCGGACGATCAAGGCATGGGCGAGGATGATGCCTGCCAACGGGAAAAACGCATCTCGGAAGAGCGATCCCGGCATGAGCAATGGTGAGTTCAGAAAGTCACTCCACAATTCTCTGTTCCTGCGATTTTTGCACAGGGGCCCAGAGAATACTTTGGGAGGGTACGAGCTATCGTCATTGATAGTGATTTCCTTTTTTTAGCCAAGTCAACATTACCAGAATCCGAGACGCTGAGAGGACTTTGCAAGGTGATATCGATGCGGGAAATGAAGTCCCTCTGCAGCCAGGGGGATTTCCTTCTCTGTTGCTGGGCGCACGGGATATCCCAGAATCTTCCATCAAGAAGCTCGAGTCAAACCGGAGATTATTGAGAAGTGCGGGCTCAAGAATGCCGAAAAACTCCAATGCTCTACAATTGTTGTATGACGCCAGACGTTTCAGTCATCACCCCAGCGTACAACGCAGAACCTTCACTCAGGGAAACCCTTGATTCTATTCTGGCGCAAACCTTATCTCGCTGGGAGCTTGTTCTCATCGATGATGGTTCGGTAGATCGCACGGTTGAGATCGCCAAAGAATATGCCGGCAAGGATCCCAGAATCCGTCTCGTCAAACAACAGCATGCCGGTGTTTGTGCTGCCCGCAACCGAGGGCTGGCTGAGGCTAGCGGGGACTTCGTACTCTTTCTGGACGCTGATGACCTGCTACTTCCTGCAATGCTTGAGCAAGCTTTTCAGGCACTGAGCAACGATCCCGAAGCTGTTGCGGCTTATACCGGCTGGGCGCGCTTGGCCGAAAACGGTACTGTGATACGCCACGAATACTTTCGTGACGAAGGAGACCTGTTCCCGACACTAGCAACAATACAGCCCTTCTGTATCCACACATGTTTGGCCAGAAGGAGTGCTTTGCTTGAGGTAGGAGAATTCGACGAGAGCTTAAAAGCCTGTGAGGACTGGGACTTGTGGCAACGTCTCGCGCGCACCGGAGGGCGATTTATCAATATCCCTGACGAGCTTGTGCTGTATCGCGCAAATCCATCATCAGCATCTCAGGATCCGCTGCAGATGTTTCATGACGGGCTCAGAATTCTCGCTCAGGGGCACTCTCCAGATCCTCGAGTTCGCAACCCAAAATATGAGAATGGTCTCTCTGGCGAAACCTTACGCCAGCATCAATACCGGCTTGCGTGTTGGAGTGCCGGGCTCGCTATTGGCCAGGGTCTTACTGGTAGTGGTCTTTTAGATGTGTTGCCGAACAATGTCTGTCATTGCCTTGATATTGACCTGGTAGCGAATGCTTTTGTCCAGTCGCTTTTGTTGCCTTCTTCAAGTTCGGCGGAACAATGGCCGTCTCTTTGGCCGAGATTCGAGCGGGAGGTTGTTTCTTTCCTGAGCAAGCTCGAACAGGTATGCAAATCGCCGTGTATCGCCAAAGGTGCACAAAAACGGATTGAGGAGCTGATTCTTAAACAAATCGGGCGCTTACCACAAACAATCGGGTTCACCCGATCGATATCAATAGATGTGTGTCATCCGGTCAAAACTCTGAGCTTCGCTTCGGAACTCGAATTGGTGATTTGCCAGATCATGCTGGCGGGTGAACGTATAGGAGCTGTAGAGCTTCCCGTTTTTGATTCAGTTGTACCAGCAGAGGTCATAACAGATGTGGTTGCCAGCGAGTTGACGTGGCCAATTCTCAACCACTATTTCCGCTGTGTTATTGAGCCGGACTTGAGGGTTGAGGCTACCGATTGTGGTACCAAAGTGTGGCGAGGCCCCGTATTACTTGCCGAAAATCTGTCAAAAGACAATGCTGCTATCAACGATTCGGTTTATAGAAGAGTGGGATGGACCCTGTTTCTACAGGAGCTCTGGGGTAAGCCAGAGTGGCCGGAATCGAAGTTTTATGACCACGAAGCCGAAGAGCCGTCGAGCACCGTCAAGCTGGCAAATTCTTCGTTCCAGTATGAGATCAGTGCTGATCCTCCGCATCTTGTTTGTCCAAAGAATGAAGTACATGTTGTGCTGACCGTAGGCGGTCATGTTCTTGGTGAGGTTGCGATTGCAACCCAGAACGGTTCTATTTCAGCTGCACGTCTGCGGTCGGAGCTGATAGTAGAAGCAGGTGAAGAACTCGCTCGTGCTGCTGTACGTGAAGCTCTATTGGGCCAAACGATCGACGATAAGACTTCGTTGCGGGAACGGTTAAAAACCGCCAGTCAAGATCGTATTTCGTCACCCAGGTTTCGACATCATCATGGAGTCGTTTTTTCGCGCCGGAAAACAGGATCAATAGATAGTAGTGTTTCAAGAACAGCAGCGCTGCCGGCTCAGGCATTTCCCGAACTCGCCAAGGCAGCTTCTTTTACGGGTGAACCCTTCTTTCATTCCTGGACCTCGTCAAGAGATCAAATGAGAGTGGTGTATTCACCGGAGCTTCTTTCGTTTTCTCCTCGTCGGCCGAGCGAACAGGAGACCATTTTCAATGCTGCTGAACGGCTTGGAGAAACTCACACAACAGAGGCTTTGCCAATCCTCATGTACCATCAGATTACCCGCGCGAAAAATGCTTCAGACAATCCATTTTCGTTGACGAAGGTCGCATTCGAAGAACAGCTCGCAGTCTTACGCGCCCTTGGATTCCACAGCGTAACCCTGGCACAGTGGCGGCACGCGAGAAAAAATCATGTGCCTCTGCCGGGCCGGGCAATTCTGATGACCTTTGACGATGGATGTCGAGACTTCTTCACTATCGCGTGGCCGCTACTTAAGAAATATGACTTCGGCGCAACGATTTTTGTTGTAACGAACGCTATTGAGCAAGGTCGATACTGTGATCGACTCCTTGGCACTGAAACAGCAGCACTTTCGTGGGACGAGCTACGCTTGCTTCGGGATGAGGGTGTCGAGATCGGATCGCACACCGCCAGTCATCCATTTCTCAAGAGAATCAGTGCTACCGAAACAGTTCAAGAATTCGCGAGTTCAAGAGCGGTGTTGACAGAGAAACTCAATCAAACAATCACGGCAGTAGCGTATCCCTTTGGTGATCATGATCCACTTATTCATCATCTTGCTGGCGCTTGTGGCTATATCTACGGATTGACCTGTAGTCCCTCTCGTTGCAGTCTCTGGGATCCCCTTATGGCGCTTCCTCGGTTCGATGCAGGTAGCAACATTTCAGTTTCAGAATTCGCCGAACGCTTAGGCCTCGCACACCCCTCGCCGACAGTTCGGCGATCCAGTATTGAGAAAGCATGACACTGTGAGCAAATTGCAGCGTCTCAGCATTGAGTACAACCTCACCGAGCACTGTAATCTCAGTTGCTACGCTTGCGACCATGCATCACCCCTGCTGCCAGTGCGTTTCGCCGATGTGATGTCATTTGAGAAGGACATTGAGGCTCTGGCGCCGGTATTTCACGCCCAGGAGTTGCGCTTGGTTGGTGGTGAGCCATTGCTACATCCCCAGTTACTCGATTTCGTCCGCCAAGGACGCAGCAGCAAGATCGCTGAGAAGATTGTGATCATCACCAACGGTGTACTGCTCCATGAGATGCCTTATGAGTTTTGGCAACTGATCGACGACCTGCGCATCAGTGTGTATCCCGGCGTACGGCGAAACCTCAGCCTTGAGGCCGCTGCCATTATTTGCGCCGAGCACAATGTGTATTTTGAAGCCGACGAAAAGAACTCTCAGTTTCAACGGAGTCTGCTCAACCGAGAGATCGAGGACAAAGAGCTGGTGCAACAGGTGTTTGATGCGTGTGAGATGGCGCGTGATATCTCGTGCCATACCGTGTATGAAGGGCGTTTTTACCTGTGTTCAGTATCACCCTTTCTCATCCCGAGACTCACGAAGTTGGGTATTGATTTTGATAACAAGAGTGACTCCGTGGCTTTGCACAACAATAAGAACCTCAAAGACGAGATCGGGAAATTGTTGACATCAAAGCTCCCACTGCGTTCTTGTCGTTTTTGTTTAGGGACCTCGGCTCCTTGGACCGCCCACCATCAGATGAACTCCAAGGATCGTCAACGATGGCTTGGCGAAGAGCATCAGGATCTGATTGACCACGTCCGAAAGAAACTGGGAGGAGAGGCCTGATGGATGCTAAGATCAGACAAGCAGGCATCGAATATTGCCTCACCGAGCACTGTAATCTCAACTGCTACGGTTGTGATCACGCAACCGCTCTGTTCTCACCGAAGTTTACCGAACTCGAAGTCTTCGAAAAGGACCTTCGTATTCTTTCCGAGGTTCTCTCCGCCGAAGAGTTGCGCATCGTTGGTGGTGAGCCTCTTCTCCATCCCCAACTCGTCGAGTTCTTGCAGATCAGCCGTGAAGTGGCAATCGCCGACAAGATTGTCCTCTATACCAACGGTTTGCTGCTGCACAAGGCTCCACGCGAGATGTGGGAACTCATCGACGAGTTGTGGGTCAGCATCTACCCGAATGTTTCGCGCAAGTTTTCCCTTGAAGCGCTATCAGTTATCTCTAATGAGTACGGTGTAAAACTCAGGCCGTATGAGATTAACGAGTTCAAACTGACGCTTCTCAATACGCGGATTGACGATTCAGATTTGGTCACGGAGATATTTCAAGATTGTGATCTCGCACATCAATGGTCGTGTCACGCAATTTATGAAGGACGGTACTACAAATGTGCGCAATCCCCTCTTTTCGAGGACCGTCTACGAAGGCTCGGAATCGTCATCAAAAACAAAGATCTCGACGCGATCAAACTGCACAATAATCCATCGCTGAAAACCGAGCTTGAACAGTATTTGAAAAGTGAAAAACCTCTACTCGCGTGTACCTACTGTTTGGGCACGAGTGGCCCGTCTTTCCCTCATTTTATTGTTGGGGCCAAAGGGCGTCGCGAATGGTTAGAAGAGGACCACCAGTGGGCCATAGAGCAGACCCGGGAGAAACTCAGCAACTGGCGCAAGGCTCAAGAAGAAGAGTGATGAGCCCGCATAACTCACCAGCTTTCGTAGTGAACTTCAAACCGGCTTAGATAGTATTCTCCAGGAGTTGCGGCTGGATCGAAGCGAAGTTGACCCACAAGGTGTCTGGCTGGAATTTCGAGGTAGCACTCGTTTGCCCCACTCTGCAGAGGCATCATGACGCTCTGGGTTTCACAATAGATCGGAAACAACCAGGTTTTCCAGAATAGCTGCAACACGGTCGGCTGCGCAGAGATGATATTGATGCGCACGAGAAATCTGTCGGCCTTGGTCCCTTCGAAACGTTTCAGATAGCCGTGGGGGTCGCCTTCTTCACACTTCAGCATCAAGCCTCCAGAAGCCGGTTCAACTTGAAGATCGTTACCAGGTATCAGTGCTTGGTGGGAACTCAGATCAAGTTTGAAAAGCTGTTTGGCGCTTGCATATCGTTGTCTCAGGACGTGTTGCTTCTCTCCCAAAACACCCTGCCGAAGAAAGAAAGTCGATGCCACGAGCCCCATAATCTCAATGAGACTTCGTAAAAAAGGTTGTTGCGGAGAAATCGGTGAAGATCGCCTTCCATCAAAAGGAGTCGCTCGCTGAATGCTGTCAAATGCTTCGGCGTGTTGGTTATCGCCATCGAGTCTACGGCTAACGCCTGCGGCAAAAACCAAGCCGAGGCTGAACTCCGGAGGTAGCGCCTTGATATAAGGCTGCAAGCTGCGGTAATAACTCAGATGATCAGGGTTATTCTGGCCGAATCCGTGGTCACCTAAACGGTAGAGAAAAAGGGCTTCGGGCACCACCGCAATCTCGAGACCTTTGAGGACGGCTCGGGAGAACAAGATCCAATCCTCAACAAGGCCTGCACCAGCCTCTTCAGGAAATCCCCCGACTGCAAAGAAAGCATCGCGACGAATAAACATATTGGTATCGCCAAAACAGTTTGTCAGCGCACCGAGTGGCAAGGAAGAGCCGATCGGGAGCCAACGACGTACCAACAAATTGTTCAAGGCAGGCGGATCTTCGCCGACAAACCCGTCGAGCCCACAGCAGAGAATTGGAATCTGGCTGAATTGAGCGGCCTGGACAAAAACCTCGATCTCTTCAGGTAACGCCAGATTGTCGTCGTCCATGAACAACAAATACTCACCACGAGCATGTTTCGCAGCTGTATTTCGAGCCGCGCCTGGGTAGCGTTGAGGCTCTCGGAGGAGCCGCCAGCCACGTTCGGAAAAATCAGTCTCAACATCCGCGAGTATCGCTAGAGCTTCTTCGTTATCACTTCCGTCATCAACGAGAATCACTTCAAACAGGGCATACGTTTGTTGTTTGAGAGAAGCTAAAGACTGAAGCAGCATCTTCGGCCGATTGCGGGTGGCAATGCAGACGCTGACGAGAGGTTCTGGTTGCTTTGGTGGGGGCTTTGCCCTTTTCTGAGCAGTAAAACCCACCTGGTCCTCGTGCCAGCCAACCCAAGTTTGTCGTACAGTCTCGAGATCGACAGCCGGAGAGGCCGGCTCAATGCCTTCGTTGAGCGCTTTTGCGACGAGTCGAGCCAGGGCTTTTGGCGTGGGCTCTGCAAGAACAGTGCGATGATCGGCTTCAGCCACCATTTCTGGGATGCCACCAACCATAGTTGAGATGAATGGTATCTTGAGACCGAGGCACTCATGAACAACATTTGGCGTATTGTCGGCCAAAGAAGGCATCACCGCCAGGCAAGACCGGGAAGACAAGTAAGCCACTGCTTCGAGCTGTGACTTATCGAGTATCGTTTGCCATGAAAAAGACCAGTTCGATGCCTGCTCGTTCAAGTAGGAGAGACTTTCTTCACCTGCCACCATCCCTGGTTTTCCCAAAAAACTGACGCTGAGATCTTCCGGCAGCTCCTTGTTGTGTTCGAGAAGCGTGAGACATTCACAAAACAGTTCAAGGCCTTTGCGTGATTCAAGACGACCAAAAAAGACGAGTTCTTGAGGCTTTGACGTTTCAGCATGCGTTGTTCTCTCTTCGACCGGCAGTACATAAGGCCAGACGTAGGTCTTGAGCGGTAATGCCCATCCCCAATTATGCAACCAACTCAACAAATACTGGCTTGGACACACAACAACGTCGGCAAAAGCGACACTTCCTCGCTCGAGAGCATCAATCGAGAGCTGGTCCATTTTGTCAACACAGCGGAGGTCTTCCAAATCATGCCAGAGAGTTGGACTATGAACACCAGCGCAGAGCGTCGTATCTCGAAAAGCAAGCCCTAGTCTTTTTGCTTGCCCAATGAAAAACCCGGTACCCCGCCACTCAGGGAAGTGGATGACGTCAAACGACTGGTTCTTGAGCCAGAGATAGGTCTCATGGGGAGTCTTGGCGCCAACAAAAATTGCGGGCCCGAGGCCGCTTGGTAGAGGTTGAAACTTAATTCCTTCAGCAGCATAGTGCTCTACCCAATCCTCGATTGCTCCATTCTCGCAATAATCACCGAGGGTAAACAAAATCGTCACGTCATGACCATGTTTGGCTAAGCATCGGGCCAGAGCGGTATATGCAGTGCCGATACCTCCATTTGAGACCGGCCCAACGATATCCGGTGTCGCGATGCAGATTCGAGAAGGTCGATAGCCGAGGTTGCCAGAAAGGACCATTGAGTCGTATCGCTCCTGATGGCGATGGGAGCAGCCTTTGGGGGAAGCAGGAAGATAACCCAGAGGAAGCGAAGCTTCGATCTTGGCTAATGAACGTTGCAGCAACTCCTGTTCTGGAAAGGCATCAACGAGGCTTTTCCTCTTGGCAATGAGATCAGCAAGCTCATTGTTCACTGGCAAAGCGAACCTTCGAAACTGAGGCGTAGCAGTCACTGGCTTGTCCTTCCGTGAAGGTCAAGCCTCAGCACTGTGCATAGCCGGTCGCAGCAGGACGTTGGTGAAGAATCGGAGTGAACCATAACTGTCTCCATTATCACTGCATTGGGACCTCGTAACAAGAACCTGGTGGGAGGCGGTCTAGAGCGGCCCGGATCGACCGGTCAGACCATGCCAGGCTCCTTTGAGAACCGTTATGATGGCCCGCATACGATGCGGACCCCTGAGCCCATAGGCCAGGTTGTACATCACAATCAATTTCGCGCGAAA
>PJEL010001913.1_pt1 | contig 19922 bp, 18 predicted proteins | sample 1853271 | NCBI WGS metagenome assembly PJEL01 (sample SAMN08108733, study PRJNA415343) | Invertebrate metagenome, whole genome shotgun sequencing project. | host: Globobulimina | place: Sweden: Gullmar Fjord | collected 2015-08
TGGTGAGCTGTGGGAAACAGAGCCGCATAAAGTTCCGGCCTGTGTTGAATGCCATGGACCCCATAAGGCCAGGCGGGTGCTGTATGAGGACAGTATGAATGACAAGTTCTGCCTGAAATGCCATGGCAATCCTGATCTGAAGAAGATCCTGGCTGACGGCACTGAGAAGAGCCTGTTTATCAATGTGGATGATTTTGAGCACTCAATCCACAAGAAAAAGCGCATTTCATGTGCCAAGTGCCATGTCAATGTGGATCACCAGAAGAATCCGGTCTGCCAGGATTCCGGCAAGGTTGACTGCTCGATCTGCCATGCCGAGGTGGTGAAGCTTTATGACGAGAGCACCCACGGGATGATGAAAGCCAAAAATGACAAGAATGCACCGGACTGCACCGATTGTCATGGAATCCATAATGTCATGGCCAAGGCCAATTTCGATTCACCTATATTCCCGCGGAATATTCCTGAACTCTGTGCCACTTGTCACCGGGAAGGTAAAAAGGCGGCCCTGCGGTATACCGGCGGCCAGCACGATATTATCAAACATTACCAGATGAGTATTCACGGCCGTGGTTTGTCGGAGTCTGGTCTCATGGTGTCAGCCACCTGTACCAACTGCCATACAGCCCACAGTATGCTGCCTGCCAAGGATCCGAAGTCGAGCGTTAACCGTGAAAATATCATCGATGCCTGCGCCCAGTGCCACCTCGGTATCGCAGAAAAGTTCAGTTCCTCTATCCACAGCCCGACAGTGAACAAGTCGGGTAAGAAACTGCCGGTCTGTAACGACTGTCACACTTCACATTCGATCTCGCGCCATGATACGGCCGATTTCCGCGGCATGATCCTTGAAGAATGCGGTACCTGTCATGAACATCAGACAGAAACCTATTTTGATACCTATCACGGCAAGGCCTCCATGCTGTCAGGCGGGGAGAAGACGGCTAAGTGTTCGGACTGCCACGGCTCCCATGATATTCTGCCGGCCTATTACACCGAATCCAAGCTCCACCGGCGCAACGTGGTGCAAACCTGCAAGAAGTGCCATCCTGGCTCAAACCGTAAATTTACCGGCTACCTGACCCATGCCACCCATCATGACAGGGAAAAATATCCCTTCCTGTTCTATACGTTCTGGGCCATGACCAGCCTGCTGGTTGGCACCTTTGCCTTCTTCGGCATCCACACTCTGTTCTGGATCCCGCGCTCCTTCAGGGAACGGTTCAAGAAGCGTCGGGAGCACAGCCGTAAGAAAACAAGTAAAGACTAAGTAAAGGATTAAATTAAAGACATAGCGTCTTAATGATATAGAAATTGGATGGCCCTGGTTGCCGTCAGATGATGAGAAGGAAGATTCGATATGGATGATAAGCAGCAAGTTCAATATGTACAAAGATTCACCATCTTTCCCAGGTTTCTGCATTTTATGGTGATCATAAGTTTTTTGACCCTGGCCGTCACCGGTATGGCGCTTAAGTTTGCTTCAGAAAGATGGGCGGAATTCATTGCTAATTTTTTTGGCAGCTTTGAAATACTTGGCGCCCTGCATCGTTTCATGGCGGTGGTCACTTTCACCTACTTCGGCCTGACCTTTATTTTAATGTATCAGAACTGGAGAAAGTCTGGCAAATCCCTGCTGCAATTCTGCCTGGGTAAAGACAGCATGATTCCCAACCTGAATGATGCCAAGGAACTTTTCCAGACCTTCAGATGGTTTTTCGGCCTGGGACCGCAGCCGCTCTACGGGCGTTGGACCTACTGGGAAAAGTTTGACTTTATGGCGGTCTTCTGGGGTGTAGCGGTCATTGGTTTGACAGGGCTCTGCCTCTGGTTTCCAGAGCAGTTTACCATATTCATCCCTGGGTACTGGATAAATATTGCCACCATCATTCACAGTGATGAGGCCCTGCTGGCTTCTGGGTTTATTTTTACAATCCACTTTTTCAACACCCACCTGCGGCCGGAGAAGTTCCCCATGGATCCGGTTATCTTTACCGGTACTATGCCCCTTGATGAATTGAAGCATGAACGGCCGCGGGAGTATGAAGAGTTGGTTGAATCAGGTAAACTGGAAGAGTTGTTTGTACCACCGACGCCGCGCTGGTACTTTGTTATATCCCACGTATTTGGTTTTACCGCCCTGGCCATTGGCCTGTCGTTGGTTGTATCCATTATTTATTCGATGCTCTTTCTGTATGTAAAATAGGTGGTTTTTCGAGTATAAAAATAGTTGTCGATTGGGACTCCCTTTGCTATATAAGGGGGTCCTTTTCTATAGTTGACCTTGTTGTCCACACTGTGGTATACAGATCACCCATTGATATATAAGAGCCGGAATGGTCAGTATGACCGGAAAAATAATAATATATTAAGCATTAAAAAATATAGAAGTGTAATCGAGCAAGCGCGAAGGAGAGTAAGAGAAAAATGGCTGAAAACGATACAAACCAACAGGAACCTGCACAAGAAGGTGGAGACCCCCAAAAATACCGGGGGCCATGGGGGCATATAATTCGGGGAATGTGGCGATCGCCCCTCGGTCTTTTTGGCGTGGTCCTGACAACCGTCAGTATCACCCTGATGATCCTCGGCATAATTGTTGAAGTATTGGGAATTGTCCACAACCCGTATGTCGGGATCGTTACATATATAATTCTGCCGGGCGGCATGGTCATGGGACTTTTGACCATCCCTCTTTCCGCCTGGTTGAGAAGACGTCAGTTCCATAAACATGGAGTTGTCAAGAAACACCTGCAGATTAACCTGAGCGACCATAAGCATCGCAGCTTCATTGTCGGTTTTGTGGTTTTAACCATTGTTAACATAACGGTCCTTGTCCTGGTCGGCTATGAAGGATATCATTTTACCGATTCCCCTTATTTCTGCGGCATGGTGTGCCATGATGTCATGGCGCCGGAGTATACAGCGTATCAGCGGTCTCCCCATGTCAAGGTTCCCTGCGTCGCGTGTCATATCGGGCCGGGCGCCGAGTGGTTCGTACAGGCCAAGATCTCCGGCCTTCGTCAGGTACTCGCCGTTATGGCCGACAGCTACAGCCGGCCGATCCCGGCGCCTGTTGAACATTTGCGTCCTGCCAGGGATACTTGTGAAACGTGCCACTGGCCGGATAAATTTCACGGCAAGAAGATCAAGATATTTAACCATTTCTCAAATGATGACCAGATGAACCCGGAAGTCAATGAAATGGCTCTGCATATTGGCGGCCATAATCCACAGACCGGCGAGTTTGAGGGAATCCACTGGCATGTGAGTAATGATGTCGAGGTCAGCTATCTGGCAACCGACAGAAAGCGGACCCAGGTTGCCAGGGTCAGGGTGAAACGCCCCGACGGTTCTGAAGAGGAATTTGTCAAAGAGGACATTGAGGTGCCGGAGGGAGAAGAACTGGAATGGCGTACCATGGATTGTATCGATTGCCATAACCGTCCGACCCATGTTTTTGATATGCCGGATGAGGTGGTGGATTTCGGCCTGCTCAGCAAGAGGATCAATCCGGAGATCGAAGGCATCCGTGAAGACAGCCTGATCGCTCTGCAGCGTGAATATCCGAGCAGGGATGAGGCAGAAGTCAAGATGGGCGACCATCTGATGGGTTTGATGAAACTGCGCGGTGAAGAGCAGGCCCAAAAATACGAGGCAGATATAAAGAAAGCCGGGGAGTACCTGGTTGAGTCCTATCTCAATAATGTCTGGCCCAAGATGAATGTCCTCTGGGGCACTTACTCAGGGCACCTTGGGCACAAATATTATGAAGAAAACGGTTTTGGTTGTTTCCGCTGCCATGATGAAGAGCATACCTCAGAGGCCGGTAATTATATTAAAATGGACTGTGACCTGTGTCACGATGAACCTGAGTGATAGATAAATTTATGCGGTCAAAGATAGATTCCCACGGGTAAACCCGTGGGAATCTATCTAAGTAAATTAAAAGCCCCGCCGATACTTCGGCGGGGCTTTTTTTGTATTTTTGTAAAACGTATCAAGATTAATTTGGAATAAGGACGGTAATTTTTGGCAGTTCAGATGACATAAGTTTGATTTGTACACTTTCTTCGATGTTCTGAGACAAAGGATATTCTTCCATTCTGGCTGTGCAAGGTCTTCGTAATTCTATTCTCCTTAATTAATCGATTTGTTCTCAGTGCTGGAGTGGAGAATCAGTTCTTTACTTCATACCTTCAGAATCCATGCTACTCCGGCCGATCAGAACATTCAACCCTCCTAAATGATTTCCGCAGAATCTATAGTCGCCTTCAATTCATCATACTTGTGATATTCTTTGAATGCCTCGCGGATTATACCCTGGCGGTCAATGATTATTGTGGAGGAATGGTAATGATGGCATCAAATGGCGGCAGTGGATCGACATCGGCTGCCTCCGAATAGTTGCGATTGCTGCTGATATGTCTAACAGTGTCAAGCAAAATATTAGAGAGTTTATTGCTGCTCTGATTCTTTGGTGTAGAAGCGCAGCTCTCCGGTATATATTGGAATGGCAAACTTCATCAGCAGGGTATAGATGAGCGCTCCGGTGGCCCATACTCCAACAGTAACAGCCTTTTCAACAAATGTTGGGGCATACTCGTAGATCTCACCCAGGGTGCCCGGCACAAAGCCGGGGACTGAAAGGCCCATGCCTTTTTCGATATAGACGCCGATAATGATCAGCACGCAGGCAATGTTGAGGGTGAACATATTTTCTCTGGTCTGGGGACGCAGGAAGAGGAAGAAGGCAGTTACGTTGAACAGCATGGCGGCCCACATCCAGGGAACCATTCCATTATGACCGTGCAGCCCGAAATAGAGGTACTTCATGGGCGCCAGGTGAATGGAACCGGAGTAGAATTCCTTGAAAAATTCTGCACCCAGCAGGAAAAGATTTATGCCCATGGCATAGGCGATCAGTTCGGCAATTTTGAAAATTGCCTTGTTGTCGATCTCAACCTTGGGAGCAACCTTTCGGACAACCTGGAAGATGATTATCATCACTGCCGGTCCTGAACAGAATGCCCCGGCCAGAAAACGTGGCGCCAGGATTGAGGCGTTCCAGAAAGGCCTGGCAGACAGGCCGTTGAACAGGAAGGCTGTGACGGTATGAATACTGACAGCCCATGGAATAGAAAGGAATATGAGCGGATAAATGATCTTCAGGCTGTATTCCTTGTTATGCGCCATCTGGTACAAAGCATAAAAGGAAATAAAGAGATTGATCGCCAGGTAGCCGTTCAGCACAATGATATCCCAGGCCAGCAGGGAAGACGGAAAGTTCATCTTGCCGACAAAGGGAATGACATGCCACAAACGGTCAATTCTGCCCATATCAATGGTCACGAACATCATGCACATGAGAATTGCCGACACTGCCAGCAGTTCACCAAACAGGACTATCTCCTTGATCGGCTTGAAGTTGTAAATATAGGCCGGTATCACCAGGAGAACGGCAGCAGCTGCCACGCCTACGAGAAAGGTGAAGTTTGAAATATAAAAACCCCAGGAGACCTGATCCCGCATGGCAGTGACAATGAGACCATTTTTGAGCTGTGCACCATAAGAAACGGCGCCGATAAAAATTAACAGTCCTAAAAAGCCCAGCCAGGCATAGTAATACTTGCTGCCGACGGTTACTTGCTTAAGAACGATTAAGAAGTTTTTTATTGGTAGCGGTAGCATATTAAACATCCCTCCAACACCTTTATCAGGTAGCGAAAAAGTAATAGAATTTCGGTGAGGTGTTCAGCTCTTCTTTCAGCCGGAACACCCGCTTGTTTTCAATGAGATAACGTATTTCACTTTTTGGATCCAGGAGGTTGCCGAACTTTCTGGCACCCACCGGGCAGATCTCGACACAGGCCGGATATCTGCCCGGGTTGCCGCGCGTCCGCTGGATGCAGAAGGTGCATTTTTCAACCACCCCTTTATAGCGGGGTCGGTTGCCGAGATAATGGGTCTCAGGATTTATCTCTTCCTTGGCGATCTGCGGTTTTCCCCAGTTGAAACGCCTGGCGCCGTAGGGGCAGGCAGCCATGCAGTAGCGGCAGCCGATGCACCAGTTGTAGTCAACCACCACTATGCCGTCAGGTTCTTTCCATGTTGCCTTGGTAGGGCAGACCTTTACACAGGGCGGATTTTCGCACTGCTGGCACTGGACCGGCATATAGAAATGACCGTCTTCCGGCACCTCAGCAGGATTGTAATACTTGTCTGCTTCCTCGAGATCGCTTATCCATTTATGACCTTTTTCAAATTCAAGGACCGAAATGTAATGGATCTGCGGATCCCGTGACTGGTTATTTTCCCGGACACAGGCGTATACACAGCGCCGGCAGCCGATGCAGCGTGACAGGTCAAGCCCGTAGCCGAACAGCGTGTCAGGCTGGGCGCCGGTTGTCTTGATGTTAAAAGAGGTCTTGTACTTTTTTGCATATTCTTTTTCCATGCGCGTGATAACTACCGCCATTTCCGCCTTACTCATCTCGCGGAAATGTTTCTGGAAAAAAGCTTGCCAGACCGAGGCATCCGAAGTGCCGACCGGGATTGCCAGGGTCGCGGCGCCGGCAGTTGCTCCCTTGAGGAACTTGCGGCGGGTTAACGGCTTTTGCAGACCTTTGTTGTTCGTTTTTTTCTTCATAGATAGATCCAGTAATATACTTTTATTTTATTGCAGCCAGGCAGGTAACCACTGGTTGTCTTATTGAATATTGCCAAGAGGATTCCTGGGAATCTCATCGTCCGAAAGTTTTTTGTATTTAATCTCCAAGGGGTTATCCGGCGGCGGCATTGGTTTTATGGGTTTGAACTTCGGGCTGTGCGGATTGTGGCAGTGGACGCATAAACGGTACTGCTTTTTGCCGTTCCATTCACCGGTTCGCTTGCCATGGATGCCGGCCTTCCAGTCCCTGAAAATTGTCCCGTGGCACTGGCCGCAGAGTCTGTATGATTCTTCAAAGGGGACCAGATCGCCGTTGGCCAGCCGCAGTATATCCCGGTTATCAGGATTATGGCAGTCGAGACACCAGCGCTGGTCGCTGGCATGGTTGAATGACTCAGAAATTTCAACATGCTCATCTGCCAGTATCCTTCTTCTATGATTTACGTCCATATCCTCATGGCAGTCGGAGCAGGGGAAAATGTCTTCTGAAAAGGGTGGGGGAGGCACAAAGTATTTGGGGGTGTCATAGTTTTTGGGAGTCTTGGCTGTGTTGTTGTCCTGGGGGGGCTTGGGCAAGTCACTGCTTATGGCAAGACTGCTTAAGGACAGAAAAGATACTGCCAATGCAACAGCAACTAATGTAATCAATTTAAAGTGACTGCTCATACGTTATTCTCCATTCTGGAAACAGGAATTTCCTTCAAAAAAAATTAAATTACTGAGCCGGATACAAAATTGGTTGAAATATATGGATTGATTTTAGCCAGTTTTACCTGCAAAGTTATTCTTTTGTAAAGCCAATTATGATACATTCGCAGACAAGTGAAGACTTCGGGAAGTCTCGCGGTCATCAACGGGTCCCAATGATATCAATTAGTTACGTGCGCAATACCTGTTCGCATCGTGCTTTCGAAGTCTACGCTTATCTCGAAGTCGCCCTGCGGTCGCTTAACTGCGATGCCGACAATTATTGGTTACTTCTGTTCATAGGATTTTGACAGCAGGAAGGTCACAATACTCAAACCAATGAAAAGCAGAAATAGATAGGCAAAGAAGTTTTTTCTGAATTTAAGCTGTTCGAAGGATTCGTTTATCTCACTCTCAATCATTTCAAGTTTCTTGATGTAATCGCCGGATTTTTTCCTGACTGCATCAACATCAATGGAATGAGAAAGGGCGCGGAATGCGAAATGGTTTCTGTAAAAAATCTTTTGCTGGTCATCAGTATCAATGCCTAACAATTTCAAACGGCCAAGAGTTTCTTCAACACTGCTTAATTTGCTTTCAACCATGAACAGTGCCTGTTTCATTTCTTGGGCCCGCTCATAGGTGTGGCATTGAGAGCAAAGCTGCTCGGCTATTATATCCATGCTTGCCCGCTGGATATCGTGCGAGCCGTGACAGGTAACACAGTTTGGCCCTTCACCAGTTTCAAGGAAGGTTTTACCGTGGCCGCTTTTAAGATAATTGTCCAGGATGGCAATGTGGCACGTGCCGCAGAATTCGGGAATGTCTTTACCTTTTGGAATTCCCTTAAAGCCTCGCTGGTGCATCATGGCCATACTGGCATCTTCGGGTGCGCCTCCGTGGCAGTCATGGCATGATATATTATGCGAGGCATGAAAGCTTTCTTTCCATTGCCGGGTGATCGCTAGCATTTCAGGTCCCATGTCATCGGAGGTGTGGCACTGGATGCAGGCGCTGATCTCGCCCTTTGCTATGTGCCAGGGTGAGTGCATGAATTCTTTTTCAAAGGTCTCACGGTAGCTTGCTGCCTGGGAAAGACCAGTTGAGACAATACCGATTAAAACTACTGCTGGAATTATAAAGTATCGCATCATGAATACATCCCCCAGATTGTAAGTATGGCCCATAGACCCAGAACACCTGCGGCAAGGCTGAAAAGCAAAGGCCGCTTGTGGATGTTTCTACTGGTCTCTGTTGGATCAAAAAACGGCCATAACAGCAGGACTGCACAGAAGATAGTTATTAAACTGATACCCAGGATGTCATTGGGTATGATTTTCATAAGTTGGTACGGTGCGAGGAAGTACCATTCCGGCCGGATGAATTCAGGTGTTATTGTGGGGTCTGCCTGAATATTGGCTTCTGCCGGCAGGAAGAGATTGGGGAGAAAGGTCAGGATAAAAAAGATAACAGTGAAATAGCATATCACCACAAATAATCGCTTTGTTGCAAAGTATGGAAAGATTGGCTGACACTCCTGGTGAGTTTCTCTTTTAAATTCATCCGAAGAAGCATTATTCGCATCCGGTTCAATGATCGCGGAGGTTGAAAGGCCCTGGCGTCTGATGAGCAGGACATGTATAAGCATGAGGGCGGTAATAAATATCGGCAGGATGACTACATGGAAGGAAAAAAACCTGGAAAGGGTGATACCGGTGACAGCCTCTCCACCCCGGATATATGATGAGATCCATTCACCTATGATGGGCAGGAAGGCAGGGACGGATGAAGTAACTGTAGTCTGCCAGAAACCGACCTGGTGCCAGGGCAGAAGATGGCCGGAGATGAGGGTAACCAGAACCAGGAAGAACATGAGTACCCCGGACACCCAGGTTATCTCTCTTGGCTTTTTATAGCTGCCCCTTAAGAAAACGTGGACAAGATGTATGATGATGACGGCCATAATGATATTGCCCCCGACATTGTGGATCGACCTGAACAGCCACCCGTAGGGAATCTCATTGGTTATGGTCTGCACACTTTTAAAGGCATACTCCGGGTGTGGGATGTAGTAGAGCAGCAGCATGATGCCGGTGATGACCTGGACAATAAAGGCTATGAGCGCTACAAAGCCGAAGGTACTCCAGAAAGTGGCACCTTTCGGCGTGTGGAATTCCCGTGAGTGCCTATTGAGGAGATCTTCGAGACCTATTCTAACTTCTATCCAGTGTATAATTTTTCCCCACATGCTATGACCCCTAGTAATTTGTCCTAGTAAGAGTGTATCCTCTACCCAATGGTAATCTGATCAGCCGCAATTTTGAGCGAATACCTCTGCAAAGATTTTGTAGCAGGCCCTGACAGCACTCTGCCTTCCAGGTCGAATTCTCCGGCATGACAGGGGCATACCAGTTTATTGTTGAATTTATCGTAACCCACGAGACAACCCAGATGGGTGCATACCCTTGAGAGGGCAATGAAACCGCTGCCCCGGCGATTGATGACGACCAGTGGAGTCTCGTTGAAGACTAATTCTTTGGCTGTGCCAGTTGGGATCTCGTCTTTATTGATAGTTAGAGGAGCATCCGGGAGACTGCTTTTCGGTCGAACAAGAAATTTTGATGCAGGGTACACAAAAGAGATAAGGGTAGTTGTACCGAGGAAAGCAAGAGATGTTTTTAATAATTGCCGTCTTTCCATATTTAAAACCCCTTTGAGCGGTTATGTGTTTGTAAAAGTAAATTCACAAAGTCTTTTTGTTTTTACGCTAGAGGATCAATCTTTCCCTGCATCGAGCTCGAGACGTGCCTCACTCTCAACACTTTCTATGAGCATCTTTTTAGCCTCATCTCTTGAAATTCCTGATATTTTTTCAAGATCGACGGGGTCGGGTTCCTGTATTGTATATACAAGTGATGGCGTGACCTTATTAATGAACCAGAAAAGGACAAACGGTGTTGCTATAACCATCAGTGCTCCAAAGAGACCTTCCTTGAATGTTTCCAGGTTATGGGGAATGATCGGCAGGTGATAGTGCATATAGCCTGCAAACGATAAGGAAAATGCCTGGCCGCCTATAACGACGTTCCAACGCATCATGAATACGCCGAAAAGAACGAGGGCACATGCGAAAAATACCCGCCTGATCGTAGTTCCCGGTATGAGCAGCATGAGAAAGGGCACCAGGTTGCCAAGGCCGTACTGCAAAACAAAGATATTGACAAAATCCTTGCCGTACATGACGGAGCGTAGGATATCCCATGATTTCATGGCTGTATAGCCTCTGAAAATGAGGTCGAGCAATTCAAGGGTGATGGCTGCAACCATAAAACCCAGGAGATAGCGCGAGGTCTTGGTTATGACATCAAGTTCGGCGCCGGCGATAAGTTTTACCTTTTCATCGCCTTTACCCTTGGCAATAATGGCACCCCATTTTTTCCATTCCATGATGATGATATAGGTCAACATACAAAGCGCTATGCCGGAAACAACTGCTGACATGATGAAGATAACAGGTATGAGCGGTGACATCCAAAGGGCATTGGCCTTAACAGAACCGAAGATAAACCCTGCATAACCGTGCAGAAAACAGGCCACTGGAATACCGATCCCGGCCATAATTGTTACCGCTTTTTTATCTTTGGCAACGGCTGCATCACCGGTGTCAAAAGCGCCAAGAGTCAATACGAGATAGAGATAGTACCTGAAACGATCTTTGGTGCCGTCCTTGCCTTTGAGGGCATTTACCTGGTCTACGAAGAAAACGCGGTAGACAAACCATATCTCAGTTAAGACGATGGCGGCATAGGTCGAAAATACAATACCAAAGGCCGCAATTGCCGAGGTGAAATGGGGAGTGAGCATGACATTCATGTTCCGGAGCGGCTGTTGCAAATGGAGAAGTAAGGGCATCATGGCCACCGGCAGCAGAGCAAGAGAGAATACCAGTGAAAATCGTGCGATGGTTTTCAGATCCTTCTGCCCGAAGACATGATAGAGGGAGGAAAGGACAAAGGCACCTGCAACAAGCCCGGTCATGTAAGGATACATGACAATCTGAATAGACCAGTATATGAACTCGTTTGGATAGGTGAAGAGTTCCTTTGATGTCCAATCAAGGCCGTGGACGACCAGATGTTCAGCTCCCTGGGCAACTACTTGTTCTGCCGACATTTATATTACCTCACGTTGGTATCCAGGCCGATATAGTAGACCTGGGGTTTTGTACCATATTCATCTTTTAAAACTGCTACCCTCTGGTTCATAATTTTCTTGGTCACCGGATCATTAGGGTTTTTCATGTTGCCTATCTGGCGGGCTCCGAACGGGCAGTTTTGCACGCAGGCTGTCTTCATGCCTTTTTTTATTCGGTGGTAGCAGAAGGTGCATTTTTCTGCCACTTTATGAACCGGATGGAAAAAACGCATGCCGTATGGACATGCCATGATGCAGTAGCCGCAGCCGATGCACCAGGTGCGGTCAACAAGTATTATGCCGTCCATGGTCTGGTAGGTTGCCCCAACCGGGCAGACCTGGACACAGGTCGGTTTTGCACACTGGTTGCAGAGTTTCGGTACAAAGAAACCCTTTGAAATCTGGTCAGGCGGGATTTCGTTTTCGCGTATCTTTGAATCCGTGAATCCGTCCCTGCCCGCCATAGGAGAATCTATATGGGTCCGGCCGTTTTTCATGAGGACATAGCGCTCAACCCAGGTCCTGGAAATTGGTGGATCCCATGGGATCTCATTTTCATTTTTACAGGCCTTGACACAAAGACCGCATCCGACGCATTTTCTTGTGTCTACAAGGAAAACCCAACGGATAGAAGCATCACCAGTGTATGCCTTTACCTCGGCCGGGCTCAGCATTTTAAAGGCTGAAAGCGGCAGCGCCGCGGCCAGGGTGGTTTTAAAAGTGTTTTTTAGTAAATCTCGACGAGAGCAACTCATTACATATTCTCCAGATCAGGGTTATGCGGATTGTGGCAATCAACGCAATTTTCATCGGGATTATGATCTTCGGGGTCTTCAAAACCAGGAAGCTCGGAACGCTGGCTGGTGGGGTAGGGCAAATAGGTATGGCACCTGAGGCACTGGGCCCTGCTGGTATCTATTGCCAGGGCTTCAGGGTTATCGGGATGATCGATTGCAGGCCCGTGGCAGTTTTCACATTGTATGACCGCATGGGGTGATTGGAGAAGGGATTCTACGTTTTCTTCATGGCATTCCTGGCAATACTCAATGCCGCGGTATTTTACCTTGAAGTTTTTCCAGTCATCAGTAGCTGAGAGCCGATGATAGTTGTAGGTAAAGTTCCCGCCTTCTTCAATTCCAAAATCGCTGGGTACAACGACTTGTCTCACTATCAAGTGCAGGCCAATTGCTACAAGGACTACCCATAGAGGTCGTAATACATGATTCTTCATTTCCGCTGTTTGCCTCCTATCTCCGAGGAATTCATTAAGCGACTCAACCGGTAATCGCTATTGGTAAATTGTGTAACGTGTGTAACGTGTGTAACGTGAAAAATTTAAGCAAAACGATGCAGTTTGCTTTTGAGATCATATATTTGAGATCATATAATGGATATAAAGCCCTATCCCTTACTTATAAATGGTTTAATTCTCTGACACTATATGCAATTTCGATGCCTTTTTTCAGGAATGGGATTAACCCTTTGTATTTTCAAAAAAATCAGGCCGCCCGAAATCTCAGCCGCTTTATTCTTTGTCTGAAAAAAACACGATTGTTACGACATTGTAACAAAATTGCTTTATTCATTACTGGTATTTGCTAAAGAAGGTATTTTGAATGAATTTTAAGGTGTTAGGCACTGTAAACCAAGAAAGCATCGTTACATTTTTGTAACGTTTTTTGGCTGCCTGAACGGCAGCGGCGGTCAAAAAAAAAGGAGAGATGGCTGGTACAAGATCTGCCCCTTTTTTGATGTGCCATTGTTTAGCCACATCCCTATCCTTGAAAGCGATTTCTTAACAATTCACCATTCTGATGACTTCATATTTTGAAATAGATTGTTGTATTTATTATTGACATAACTAAAATAATATGGCAACAAATTTTATACCACGCTGTGGTATTTGGTTTCGTGTTGGGAATATAAATGTGTCGAAGAAATTGTCAACAGCAAATTACGCTTTTTTTAATTTATTTTGCTGCTTAGGGGAAACTACCTAGGTAGCTTTTAGGTAGTTAGGAGCATAATGGAGGAAATGCAAACCACTCAAAAGAGTCAACTTCGGTCTCTGACTGAACAGGTTGAGCACCTGCAAAAACAGGTTGAAGAGTTGTCTGCCAGGCTTGGTCTCATTGAGGCAGGCGGGCAGATAGCTGAAAGGCAGACTGAACTGCAGCAGGTCCATGCAAAACAGAGTACAGGTCCAGTTCAGGAAAAGATACCTGTAGCCCAGGACGGCGTGCTGAAAAGGGCAGGGACCGGTTCGTTACTGCCCAGGGTGGCAACGGTCTGTTTTGCCCTGGTGGTTGCCCTCATCCTCAGGACCATAACCGAAAGCAATATTATCAACACGCAGGTCGGTTCAGTACTTGGTATGGGCTGTGCTGTTGCCCTTATTATTACAGGGTGGTGGCTTTATTCACGAAAAAGCCGGCTTGCCCCGGTTTTTCCTGCCTGCGGGCTGCTGCTGCTTTTTTCCATCGTCCTGGAAACCCATACCCGTTTTCAATCATTGTCAACAGTGATGGCCTATATCATTCTGATGGCTGCCGGGTCTATGGTAGTGCTTATCGGTTTACGGTACCGGGCCTCTTCACAGCTTTGTATTGCCGCCCTGGGCACCGGCCTGGTCGGCATGGCCATTGACTTCCCCTACCTGCTCTTCCCCATGCTGGCAATCCTGCTTCTGGCTGGAGATGTGGCAGCCTATGCGGCTTCGCGTTTCAGGATGTGTCCTTCCCTGTCATGGACGACCCTGGGACTTACCCTTATTTTCTGGTTGTTCTGGACCTTTAAACTTACAGCACCGGCTGTCTGTGATGAACCAACCGCCGAATTGCTGCACCTTACCTGGTTTTTCCCGCTGCTGTTTTTTTCCCTGGTGTTTTATCTGCTCACCAATTTATACAGAATGATTAAGGACGATGAGGATCTCGGTTTTTACGAAAGTCTTTTGCCCACCATAACAGGTGTTGGTGCTTTCCTGGTTGCCTGGACTGTGGTTATTCCATGGTATCGCAGCACTGTCTGGCTGGGGCTCATCGGCATCCTTCTGGGCCTGGGTCATTTTGTTGTGGCAGCCTGGCTGGCTAAACGCCACCGGGAAGGGGCAATCGGCAGCAATACCTATACATTTGCCGGTGTTCTGTTACTGGGTTTGGGTGCGGCAGCCATGTTATCCAATATTTTGTGGGCAGTGCCGATCTGGTCCGTATCAGCCTATTTCCTGGCCCGCATTTCTGACCGCTGGAAAAGCGGCGGGGTGCGCTGCACCTCTTATCTCTTTCAATTGGCTGCCTGTCTGGTGGCAGTCAGCAGTGGTGCCATGGCAACCGATGTTGCCGTGCCTGCTGTCAGCGCAATGGTGGCAGCAGTGTTGGTGGTTATGAGCATTTTACAGTACCGGTGGTGCAGAACCCACGTGCCGCCAGGTATCAATTCCGCCTTTTTTTCCTGGCTGGACAAGAAGGATTTCAGCGCCGGTGTTTTGCTGCTGGCCGGTTTATTGAGCGGGTTTTTCCTTCTGCGGCTGGGGCTCTACCAAGTCCTTGTCAGGGTTAGTACGGACTTCGATTTTATGTTTCGGGGCGGCCAGACCGTATTTATCAACCTCGGGGCTGTTTTTCTACTGCTGGTGGCAAGCAGGAAAAAGAATGTTGAAATACTGACCGTAGCCATTGTGGTCGGTCTGCTCGGCATGGTGAAATCATTTGTCTTTGACCTGTTCGGCATTAAAGGTATGCCGCTTGTCTTAAGCGTTTTTTCTTCCGGCATTGTCGCAGCTGTCGGATCAGTTATTTCCACACGCTGGCAGGGTAAAAAGGATAAGGTGGTAGCTGAAACCCTGCCTACCCAGAGCGAGAACTGACAGCAAGATATCCAGCCTGCCCATAATTTTTATATCTGAAAAGAGCTGCTTTTAGAAATGATTTCATTGGTAGACTATGCTCCGTAAAACAATTGTCAAAATAGTTAGTGCCAGTATTTCTGGACTGACACTAGTCTAGCCCGTATTTTTCACAAGCCGAGACGCCGGATGAAATGTGTGACTGCGGGTTAGTCCTGCAGGTACTTACCCAAAAGCTCCTGCAGTTCAGCCTCGCTTACACCGCCCAGCAGGGCGGCCAGCAGTTTGTGGTCCGGCGATAAAACTAAAGTCAGGGGCTGTACCTTGATATTATACTGTTTGGCTAATTTGCCGCTGGAACATGAGGTTGCAAATACCAGAGTAAAAATTAGACAGCACAACAGAAGTAATTTTTTGTTTATTTTTTGTATAAATATGTATTCCATTTCTGCCGTTCCAGTTGAGTGAACCGTGTAGGTTGCTGGTAAAAAAACAAGGTTAAGGGCGCCCAATGCCCGGATCAAGATGATTAATAAGAATAACTGATCATCAGGAAAAGTCTTGCTACTAAATAACCGGCAGAGTATCTTGTTGATCCTGTTTAGTCAGGTTTTGATTAAAAAAATCAATTATAATAAGCATTTAAATCATTTTAAGGAGGATTTCATGATTCGGCGACCCTATTCGTACGTTATTTACCTGGTCGTACTGTTTTTCTGTTTCTCCAGCCTGGCATGGGCTGAAGTTGAGAAGAGCGTAACCAAGACTCTGGAGTTGGAGAGCAAGCCCATTGATATGGCAGTTTCAGCTGACGGCAAGTATACATTCATCTTGTCCGAAGGTGGCAAAGTACTGATTTATGACAGTAGCGGCGCACTTAAAGACACCCTTGAGGTGAGCAAGACGGTGGTCAGCATCGGCAGTTCACCCAACGGTGATTTTCTGCTCCTGGCAGACAGCGCTGCAAATACCCTGGAAATTGTTAAACTGGATTTTGTAGTTGATATTGATGTTTCAAATTTGCCGTTTAAGGGACCTGAAAACGCACCGGTGCTGATTGCTGTTTTCAGTGATTACCAATGACCTTACTGCGCAAAGGTTGAACCTTTATTCGAGCAGGTGCTCGAGCAGTATCCAAACGATGTCAAACTGGTTTTCAAAAACTTCCCGCTCACCCGTATCCATAAGGCTGCCATGAATGCTGCAATAGGAGCACTGGCCGCCCATCAGCAAGGCAAATTCTGGGAATTTCACACTGAATTGTTCAAAAACTACAGCAAGCTGAGCAATGCAAAGATTGATGAAATTGCCACCAACCTCGGGCTGGACATGGAACAGTTCAAGCAGGATATGCAAAACCCGGCAATTAGCGGTCTTGTGCAGCGTGATCTAAAAGATGGCGTTGCAGCAGGAGTGCGCGGCACACCGAGTATCTTCGTAAATGGACGTCAGCTCAAGCAGCGAACCTTAGCTGGATTTAAGACAGTTATTAATGCTGAGCTTGCCAAGGGTAAGCAAGAGAAAAAATAGCCTTACAGCAGTCCATCAAGTACAATGAGCCCCGTTATATGGTGATAAGCATCATATAACGGGGCTTTTTTATTTGTTGCCGGACCGGCCTGGATTAACTGATGCAAATAAATCTCCTCTGCTATCTTATATGAAAAGGAAAAGAGTATCTGAAAATATGCTTTACTAAGCCAGCTGTTTTATTCTAATACTAAATATGCGACAAAACACATTTAACCTACATGTGCTGTTCTCTGCAGCATTGATTTTGCTGGCAGTTGAATTACTGGCGAGTGTGCTAATCTCCCGGACCGGCTTACATCCATTACTAGTGATTGGGCTGGCCCGCACGGTTCAAGCTGCATCCTTTTTAATCATAATACGGATGTGGGGTGGGGGACTGGCATTGATCGGCCTGGCAGAGCCCGGTATTGCAACCGGTCTGAAAAAGGGAGTTATCTGGTCTTTGGGTTTTGGTCTGTGTGCAGCTGTCTTTCTCGCTGTTTTATATCTTTTCAATTTCAACCTGCAGAATATCTTCGCTGGTCCTGCACCGGGTTCAATAGAGGGACTGGTCCTGCTGTTTGTGGTCGGCGGCCTGATCAGCCCGGTAGCCGAGGAAATTTTTTTCAGGGGGATTGTGTATGGTTTCCTGCGCAGGTGGAGCTCTGTTTTAGCAATACTGGGCAGTACCGTAGCATTCAGTTTGGCACATGGCGTAACTTCCGGAGTCTCTTTCATGCAGGTTGCCGGCGGCCTGGTTTTTGCGGTAGCGTATGAAGTTGAGAAAAACCTGTTGGTGCCGATTACCATTCATGTTCTTGGCAATATAGCTATTTTCATACTTTCCTTTTTGCTGGCCCCATGAGATTTCCGGAAACAAACCGCTATCTTACTGTATTCAAGGCTGTTTTGGCCGGACTTATAACCGCCCAGGTTATTGGTTTCGTACATGTGTACCTGTCCAACAAACATCTTTATGAAAGCCTGCAGATAGTCCGGCAGACAGGATACCTGGCTGTGCCAAATGAGCATGTATGGGGATCCCTGCAGGGGTGGGGGACGGCTTTTTGGGGGGGAATGTTTTTTGCATTGAGTATCGGGGCCGGCCTCTCTGTGGTCGCCCTGCTCGGGGCCTGGATATGGGACAGATTGTTTGGTCGCTGGAGGCCGCCACTCGTTACGCTTATTTTTGCATGGATCGTCGGAATCTTCGCTGTCAATGCAAATGGTGTCAGTCTTATAGCAAGCGCCTATCCCGCCTTTATTATTCCGGTTGTTTTCCTGTTTGCATTGCGCCGGCAGCCTGCCGGGCAGGGAAAAAGCGACCGCCGCCACAGGGCATTGTTCCTAGCTGCCCCGGTTCTTTTATGTATTGTCTGGCTGCCGCTTGCCAGGGGCCATGTCTTTCTGGATATCAGGGACAATGTCCTGCTTGGTAATGCATTTGGCAAAAAGATTAATGACTTCTATTATGACAATACCCTTTATGCAGCCCAGGCATTCAAGTCTCTGCAGCAGAAAACCTTGCGGACCTGCAGGTTGGAGCTGGCAGGCAATGCATCGCACCGTTCAGTTTTAGAGGATGTTTTTCTGTCCTACGATTACCTGGTAGTTGATGGAGACTCACCGGTTGACCTGTCTGTGAAGGAGAGGGGCGATGAGCTGCTTTTCATGCACGGCAGGAACAAAATTCTCACCACGACCATACGGAAATTTGCAGCCGATCCGCAGGCTTTTTTGCAGGATTTTTCCAACCGGACAGACCGGTATAGGCCGTTAAGGTTTTTGTCTTTTGTGTCGCTTGTTATTGGCTCCCCGGTTTGTTTGTATATTGTTCTGCACGGTCTTTTCTTACTTGTTCTGGCGCAGTTTACGAGGCCCCGGACGGCTGGACTTTTAGCAGTTTCTCTGTGTTTGGTCCTGGGCATAATCTGGTCAATACCGCTGTACTTAAGCAGCCGGAATATTGATCTGAATAATTACAACCAGGCATTACAGGCCAATCGTTGGCAGGAAAGAGTTGCCGCCCTGCGCTATATGTCAGACAACGGTTTGAGCAGTGAACAGGCTGCAAAAGACTACCAAAAATGGTTGGCAAGTCCCCATATAGCCGAACGCTACTGGTATGTGCGGTCCCTGGGAGTCGATAAAGATGCTGCTGCAGGCAAAGGTCTGCTCGCCGCCCTCGATGATGCCGATATCAACGTGGTGTGCATGGCCTTTTACGGCCTGGGCAGAAGAGGGGATGAGTCGGTAATTGATGAAATAATCGAACGGCTGGGAATATCGGCTAAATGGTATGAGCAGATGTACGGCTACCGGGCCCTGCGCACTCTTGGTTGGCATCAAAAACAAAAAAACAATTAATAAAGATAAACATGCAAATCTCTACGATAAGGATATTTTTATTAAAGTTGTTCATCCCTGAGGAGCACTACCTATGAAGACACTTCGCAAAGAGCTATGGTTTGATGTCCCTACCAGAAGGGCATTTATCAATATTACTCCGCAGGTTGATGAATGTTTGCGGCAAAGCGGTGTTAAAGATGGCCTCATCCTGGTCAATGCAATGCATAATTAGTTACCCCCCTTGGAGTCTCCTTGTAATCATCAGGAAATAGATTGATATCTTTAAGGGGGGAGTTTCCTTGTTCGTCCATTAATGCTTTGTAGCTTTCAGGGTCCAATGGTGGACTAAAATCTTCGGGTGGCAAATCTTTAAGCATTGGTACATTTAAGATGTCATATACCTCATCTTCAAGCATAGGCAAATATCCGATTATTTCATCAACCAATTTGCCCCGAATAGTATATGACAAATTATTCCCACTTTTTTTAACATAAACCCCAAGCCTTCGCCCAGAATCATCTTTTCCTGCGAAGACTTTCTGGAAGAGTAGTTTTTTATCTACATATTTCATTTTGGGAAATTGTTTATATGATTTTAAGCAATTTTCAGTGGCACTTTTTCTTACTCTATTTATCCTATCCCTTATATTTAGCATATCATTT
>PJEL010001914.1_pt1 | contig 19914 bp, 17 predicted proteins | sample 1853271 | NCBI WGS metagenome assembly PJEL01 (sample SAMN08108733, study PRJNA415343) | Invertebrate metagenome, whole genome shotgun sequencing project. | host: Globobulimina | place: Sweden: Gullmar Fjord | collected 2015-08
AAATCTTATTTGTAGCAAAATCATAAGCAAAAATATTTTTGCCTTCTTTTAAAAGATTGGGTATGACATGTTTACCAAAATCATACTCCTTGTTCCTCTCGGCATTTATTAATCCGCCAATCAACACATCCGCATTAAAAATATAATTACCCATAGAGCAGTATGCCCTGCTCGGATCACCAGGCATTGGGGGCGGATCTTTGGGTTTTTCTATGAATTGTTTTATCCTGCCATCGCTTTCCGCATCAATAATACCAAATGCACTGGCTTCTTCTATAGGCACCGGCATGGCTGCTACTGTTGCATCAGCCCCGCGTTCCAGATGAAAATCAATCATCTGCCGTATGTCCATACGGTATACATGGTCAGCCCCGAAAACAATAACGAGTTCTGGTTTATGTTGTCTGATAAGGTTCATGTTCTGAAACACAGCGTTGGCAGTACCCTGAAACCAGTCTTTCCCATATTTCATTTGAGGAGGAACAACGGTTACGAAATGGTCACTCATAACTGAGGAAAGCCCCCAGTTTTCCCTCACATATTCAATCAAAGACTGTGACTTATACTGCACAAGAAGATAAATGGAATAGATCTGTGAATTAATAAGATTACTGAGAACAAAATCGACGATACGATATCGTCCGCCAAAAGGTACAGACGGCTTTGAACGTTCAAATGTGAGAGGGAAGAGCCGCTCACCCCTGCCACCTGCCATAATCATCGCTAAAACTTTAGGATATGCCATATTATTCCTCTGTCATTAGGTTTTCAATTGCACAAAGCTGTATATTATAATAAAATTGTCTGAATAAATCTGTTAGTTACATTATACACCAAAAAAAGCCAGACTATTTGTCTGACTTTCTTAGTTCTGCTCTTTTACACTTTTCTGGTGGAGGCGCCGGGAATCGAACCCGGGTCCGGAAGTACTACTTCTAAGCGTCTACATGCTTATTTAGCCTTTTGAGTTTCAAACCCGGAAACGCCGGCAAAAAAGCTTTTCCGGACCTTATCCCTCTTAATCTCGTCCAAAGAACAAGGGCAACTTCTTCAGACCAACCTGTTAGTTGACACTTCGTCCGGGTAACAGGTATTCCCGGGGAAGCGCGCGGCTTAAATTAAGCTGCGAGTGCCAGTTCGTTGTTGGCTTTTGTGTTTTGGCTGCCTTTTAACGTGGTGACAGTCCCACGACATGCAACTTAGATCTCATAACCCCCGTCGAGGCCAATCGCCCCCATAGAGTATTTATAATCAATTATAACATATTATGTCAGTTCCTCTGTTCCTCTGTTTCCCTCAAGTTCATTTAGTACTTTTTCAACTTCATTCTCTAAGGCCTCATATAAAGCATAAGCATCACTCAGACTTTTTCCTTTCGCTTTCACCTCTAACTGCAATGCAATTTCTCGTACAGAATACGCCCCTATATAAGCTGAGGAACTCTTTAATGAGTGGGCCTCCCGCTCGGCAACTTCAGAATCACTGATTTCCACGGCCTTCTTTAGAATTTCCATTTGTTTCGGGACTTCATAAGCGAAAACCTCGGATATCTCCTGAAGCAACTCCTCATCTCCGTCCAGCCGCTCAAGCAGCTCTTCTCTATGTATCAAAGTTATTTTGTCCTGTTTCGCTGTTTCACCCATATTTTCATCAACTCCTCCAAGCGGAACCAACCGCTCGATCTCCATAAAAAGCTCCTGTTTATTAAACGGCTTTATTATACAACTACTCATTCCGGCATCAAGAAAGCGTTCTCTGTCCTCTTTAAAAGCATGTGCTGTCAGGGCAATTATCGGAACTTCAGGGTCAAACAAATCGCTTTTTGAATTCCTGATCAACCGTGTAGCCTCAATCCCATCCATTACCGGCATCTGCACATCCATCAGTACAATATCAAACCGCCTTTTTTGCAATGCCTCAAAAGCTTCTTTTCCATTACATGACACTTCAACATAATGACCATGTTTTTGTAATATTTTAACAGCCACTTTCTGGTTTACACTATTATCTTCAGCAAGAAGAACATGCAGCCCGGACCTGAAATCCATTTGTTTAGTATCTATATACAATAAATTATTCACCTGTTCTTCTTCCCGGGTAACTGAACCGTATTTTGCCGTAAAGTGAAATATACTTCCTTTAAGATATTCACTTTCCACCCATATCTCACCACCCATCAAGCCTACAAGCTCCTTTGAAATAGTCAATCCAAGCCCTGTACCGCCGAATCTCCTGGTACTTGTACCATCCGCCTGAGTAAAGCTTTCAAAAATTCTTTTCAGTTTATCTTCAGGAATACCTATACCTGTATCTTGAACATAGCAATGCAGTTCAACTGTCCGGCTGTCTTTATCTTTACAATAATTCCTTGTAACATTTTTTTCTATACATATGCTCACCTTACCCTTATCAGTAAATTTGATCGCATTCCCCACAAGATTGACAATAATCTGTTTAAATCTCATTTCATCACCCTTAAGGTTCATGGGAACATCAGAATTTATATAACAGTCCATCTCAAGCCCTTTGAGTTTAGCCTGGATACTATAAACTTTTATTATGTTTTCCATTGTGAAATTAACATTGAATATTTCTTCCAACAATTCAAGTTTGCCTGCTTCTATCTTTGAAAGGTCGAGTATGCTGTTAATAAGATCAAGAAGGGAATTGCCGGACTGCCTTACAGTTTCGATATAATCCCTTTGCTCTGAATCAAGTTTGGTGTCCAGCGCTAATTCTGTCATACCTATGATTGCATTCATTGGCGTGCGTATTTCATGGCTCATATTGGCAAGAAATTCACTCTTTGCGATCGTTGCTTCCTCGGCCTCTTCCTTTGCAAGTTGCATTTCAACATTTACAAGGTTTAATTCAGTCAAACGGTTCTCATCCAGTTCCCGCAATTCTGAGATTTCAGTCAGTGTCTCGCGCAGATCTTCTTTTTGTGTTTCAATCTGGTCTTCCGCCCACTCATGATCAGCGATTTCCTGTTCTAAAATTGAATTAGTCCGTGCAAGGTCTGCTGTACGCTCATTAACCAGTTCTTCGAGTTTTTCATGATGCTTTGCCAGTTCATACTCTACCTGTTTTCTTTCACTCATATCTCGAATGATTGTCGAAAGGTATTCAAGTTTTCCATTATCTGACTTATGTGCCATGATTACCTGAGACACAGGCACCTCCCTGCCTTCACCATTAATAAGCGCTGTCTCGCCTGACCAAGACCCATTCCTCACTGCTTCCGGTATTCCCACTTCTTTAACAACCTTTAGGGCCCATTCCGGATGCGCGTCTGAAATTAGTTTCTCGTTTATATCTTCATTTTCACTCCATCCCAAAAATTTACGGCCAGCTTTGTTCATATAGGTCAATCTTGCATCCGTAGTTGCTGTTGAAACCATATCGGTTGTGGATTCGAGAATAACCGTTAAACGGCGGGTTTCAGAATTTTCCACCAACAAAGCAATTTGAGATGATTTTATTGTCTCAATCATATTATTAAATGCTACAATCAGGGTCCCTATTTCATCAGTACCATGACTGGCACGACATAAAGAATATTCATTATCACTCGAAATTTTATTTACTGTCTTTGACAGTTCAAGGATAGGCTTGGAAATCATACACTGCATTTTTATTGATAAAATAAACGCCATCGCAATTGCTGCTAAAAGCAGGATCATCATAACATTGAGGCGCTGCTTTAGCATTATCTCTATATGCTCAAGGTCCGTTTTCAGATAAATAGTCCCAATAAATTCACCGTCATGGATTATCTTTTGAAATAGCTCAAGGTGTTTGTCCCTGAATTTGTGTCCATATATGTCAATTCTAGGCACTTCAATAACTGTTTCAATATTTTTCCTTTGATAACTTGCAAGAATATTATTGTCCCTTGTATAAAGACTGGCAAAAACAATGCCTGATTCAGCCCTCAATGAGGCAAGAGTTACTTCCGCATCTTCCTTATCAGAATTAACCAAAGCATACTTACTGCTTTCTGCTATCATCTCAGCATGATGATGCAAATCATGTATTTCTTCTTTACGAAGCTCATTTCGGTCGTACAGGATGAAAGCTGCACTTGTCATAAACATTACAAGCACAGTTGCAGCCATAATGATCAAAGTCAGTTTATTTTTTATTTTTACATTTTCTAAAAACATAGTTTTATACATAATCAGTTATGAATAAGGAGAGTATTCTGAGCAATATATAAATAATCGTCTTATTCAATACATTTACATATTCTTTTCGGAATTCAACCATTAGAGCTAAATAAGGAAATTGCTGATAATTATTCATACAAAAACCCTTATACACTGGGCCTTATACTTATAATGTATAAATGAATGCTAAAAAAGACATAAGCACCCACTATATTTTGCAATATAAAGCATTTTTGAGATATAGTGAGATATTTCAAGATAATCAACCATATTCCTTGATTTAAGCTCATTTCCTGCTATTATATGGCCTTGTTTAAAGAAATGAATAATATTATATTAGCACTCGCCACATTAGAGTGCTAAAACAATCATGAACTCATTGAAATTTAAATAGAAAATCGCACCACATTAAAAAGAAAGGAGAGTTAATATGAATTTCAAACCACTCAAAGACAGACTGCTGGTCAAATATTCTGATGAACCTGAAAAGAGTTCCGGAGGGATATTCATCCCCGATTCAGCAAAGGAAAAACCCCAGAAGGGTGAAGTTGTTGCAGCTGGTTCCGGCAAAGTAACAGATGACGGCAAACTTCAGGCAATGGAAGTAAAAGTCGGTAACACCGTCCTGTTTGAGAAGTATGCAGGCTCAAAGATAAACATGGACGACACCGAATTCCTGATAATCAGGGAAGACGATATTCTCGGAATATTAGAATAATTAAAGATATATTTTACGTTTAAAAGGAGGATTTAATGGCTAAACAGTTACAATTTGGCGAAGATGCAAGAAAGTCCATACTGAACGGCATAACTATTTTAAGTGATGCTGTAAAGGCAACATTGGGACCAAAAGGGAGAAATGCTCTCCTTGATAAAAAATTCGGCGCACCGACAATTACAAAAGACGGTGTTACAGTAGCAAAAGAAATAGAACTCAGTGACCCATATGAAAACATGGGCGCACAGCTCGTAAGAGAAGTAGCAAGCAAGACTTCTGATACTGCGGGTGACGGTACAACAACAGCTACCGTACTTGCACATGCTATCTACAAAGAAGGAATGAGACACGTTGTAGCGGGTTCAAACCCTATGGAACTCAAAAGAGGCATAGAAAAAGCAGTTGCTGCCATCATTGAGGAGCTCAAAAAGACCAGCAAGGCTGTACAGGACAAAAAAGAGATTGCACAGGTTGGAACGATATCTGCGAACAACGATCCTGAAATTGGAGAGCTGATTGCGGACGCAATGGACAAAGTAGGTAAAGACGGTGTTATTACAGTAGAAGAAGCAAAGAGCATGCAGACCACCCTTGACGTTGTTGAAGGAATGCAGTTTGACAGGGGTTACATCTCTCCTTACTTCGTAACAGACCCTGAGAGAATGGAATGTACTATGGAAGATGCCCTGATTCTGATTCATGAAAAAAAGATCAGCGCCATGAAAGACCTTCTCCCTATTCTCGAACAGACAGCAAAATTAGGCAGACCGCTTGTTATTATTTCCGAAGAAGTTGAAGGCGAAGCACTTGCCACACTCGTAGTCAACAAGCTGCGCGGCACACTTCAGATTTGTGCGGTAAAAGCACCCGGTTTTGGCGAAAGAAGAAAAGCCATGCTTGAAGATATTGCCATTCTTACCGGCGGCACTTTGATCTCCGAAGACCTAGGCATTAAACTCGAAAGCATTTCCATTGACGATCTCGGCAGTGCAAAAAAGATCACTGTTGATAAAGAAAATACAACCATTGTGGAAGGCGCTGGTACTACAGACACAATCCAGGGCCGTGTAAAACAGATCAAGGCACAGCTTGATGAAACATCATCAGACTATGATAAAGAAAAACTTCAGGAACGCCTTGCAAAAATCGTAGGCGGTGTTGCAGTAATAAACGTTGGTGCAGCAACCGAAGTTGAAATGAAAGAGAAGAAAGCAAGAGTAGAAGACGCTCTTCATGCAACAAGAGCAGCTGTTGAAGAAGGCATTGTGCCTGGAGGCGGCGTAGCCCTTCTCAGAGCAATCTCATGTCTGGAAAAACTGAAACTAGAAGAACATGATCAGCAGATCGGTGTGACTATTATAATGAAGTCCCTCGAGGCCCCGATGAAACAGATCGTAGCAAACGCAGGGCTTGAAGCCGCTGTCGTTGTTGATAATGTCAAAAAGAATGATAAAGCTAGTTATGGATTTGATGCGAACAAGGAAGAATATGTCGATATGATAGATGCAGGCATTATCGATCCTACAAAGGTCACAAGATTTGCACTGATAAATGCTTCATCAGTTGCAAGCCTCATGTTGACAACAAGCGTAATGATCACCGACGCACCGGATGAAAAAGGCGCTGACATGATGCCCCCAGGTGGTATGGGCGGCATGGGCGGCATGGGTGGAATGGGCGGTATGGGCGGAATGATGTAATAATCCCCCACCACCATTTGATGTTAAGATAAACCTGAAAGGGAGAAGACTATGTCTTCTCCCTTTTTTTACGGTTAAACTCCAAATCTATTCTTAAAGATTCATCTTCGCATAATATTCTATATCAAGTATGCGCCTTCTCACCTCAACGCCAAAAGCGCATACGCCTATTGAACCATCTGATTCAATGACCCTGTGGCACGGCACAACTATGGGAATTGGGTTTTTTGAAAGGGCCCGGCCTACGGCCCTTGTTGCAGATGGATTCTCTATTTTTTCGGCAATCCATTTATACGACCTTGTCTCACCAAATGGTATTTTTATGAGCACGGACCAGACCTTTTTCTCAAACTCAGTACCACTCAGAAATTTTATTTTCTGAGTAAATATAGCGTTTGTCCCTTTAAAATATGCATCAAGCTCATCTATGAATTCTACAGGCGCTGAACCCTTCTTAAAAGAAATCCCTGAAGGTTTTTTAAATGAAATACCGGCAAGAAACTTGCCTGAAAACTGGAGATACAGGCATCCAATTGAAGACATAAACATGTCATAGACGACCAATGGATTGTTCATTTTTATTATATCAGGACTGGACCCTTCTCACTTTTAAAACGCCGTTTATCTGGGATATTTTTGTGAGTATCTGATCAAGCTGACGCTTGTCCTTAATCTCAAGAACAAATTTAAACAATGCCTGTTTGTCACTGGTTGTCGAAGCTTCAAGATGACTTATATTTACGTTATTCGTAGATAAAACCGCGCTTAATTCAGCCAGGAGGCCCCTCTTGTCTTCAGTAAGCACCTGTACTTTTACAGAATATAAAGCCCCGGTTTCTCCGGTCCATTCTACGTCAACAAGACGGTCCGCATCTATTGTATGAGTGTCAAGGGTCGGGCATTTCACAGTATGAATGGATATCCCCCTGCCCCTGGTGATAAATCCGGTAACTCTCTCTCCTGGAAGCGGATAACAGCATTTGGAACGGTGGAACATTATATTATCAACACCTTTAATGCTGATTCCATGGCTATCATCCTCTTCTTTGCTTTCTTTCTTTATAACATGTTCTTCTTTTTTGTCCTGTTGTGGTGCTGGCTTTAAATCATTTATTAATTTATGTACAGACAGTCTTCCGTATCCTATGGAAACAAAAAGATCTTCATAAGTTTTTATTCTGTATGGCTTGGCTATTTCAAGAATTTCCTTGGATTTTACCAGCTTCGGACTCATTCCGTTTCTTCTGAGTGCCTTTACCAGGAGTTCTTCGCCAAGTACCAGGCCTTTCTTTCTCTCCTCTACTTTGAGCCACTGTTTTATCCTCGCCCTGGCCTTCTGCGTCTTTACAAACTTTAACCAGTCCCTGCTCGGATTATGCCCCTGTGAGGTTATGATCTCAACAGTATCACCGTTTTGAAGCCTGTACCTTAATGGAACAATTCTGCTGTTGACCTTGGCACCAGTACATTGGTGCCCCACCTCGGTATGAACATTATATGCAAAATCAACAGGTGTCGCACTTTGAGGCAGTTCAACAATATCGCCTTCCGGGGTAAACACATAAACTATTCCCGTTACTATATCGCCTTTTACGGCCTCAAGAAATTCCCTTGCATCAGGGTTGTCTTTTTGAGATTTCACAAATTCCCTCAGCCAGGTAAAATACTTCTCATCCATCTTGCCCGTCTTGTCTTTTTCCTTATACTTCCAGTGGGCCGCAATTCCTTCTTCAGCAATCCTGTCCATTTCTTCAGTCCTTATCTGGAATTCAACCCTTTCCCCCCTTGGGCCGACGATAGTTGAATGAAGTGACTGATAAAGGTTTGATTTCGGGGCCCCGATAAAATCCTTGAACCTTCCGGGCACCGGTGTCCATAGCGAATGGATAAGACCTAACGCAGCATAACAATTAGCCTGCGAGTCCGTAATTATTCTGATTGCAATTACATCATATACCAGTTCAAACGGTATTTTCTGCTTTTGCATTTTCTGGTAAATACCGTAGTAATGTTTTACCCTGCCGGAAACCTTCCCGGGAATAGTGGCAACCCGAAGATGGGCCTCAACTATTTTAAGAACTTCGTTCAGATATCCTTCCTGTTCCTCTCTTTTTTTCGTGACCTTTCCCACAAGCTGTTTATAGGCATCAGGTTCAAGAAATTTAAAACTCAGGTCTTCAAATTCTGATTTTAACCACCCGATTCCCAGACGGTTCGCAAGCGGTGCGTATATCTCCCGTGTCTCAAGGGAGATCTTGTCTCTTTTGGCGTCTGATAGATGCTCAAGTGTACGCATATTATGAAGTCTGTCCGCGAACTTGATAAGGATCACCCTCATGTCTTCAGCCATTGCAAGGAACATCCTTCTGAAATTCTCAGCCTGGGCATCCTCATTTGTTTTGAATTCCATTTTACTCAGCTTTGTCAGGCTATCAACAAGGAACGCAATATCTTCTCCAAAAAGCCCCTTTATATCTTCAACCGTTGTGTCCGTATCTTCGATAGTATCATGAAGGAGTCCTGCTGCAATGGAATTGCTGTCCATACGCATTTCACACAATACCGCTGCAACAGCCAGGGGATGCTGAATATATGGGTCCCCTGCCTTTCTCAGCTGTTTGTAATGCACCTCGTTTGAAAATGCATATGCCCTGCGCATAAGATCGGCATTCGCCTCGGAATTATACGAGAATACATTATCAATAAGCGCGTCAACTGTATTTATGTCTCTTAGAACAACCATAGCGGTATTATAACAATATTATTTAAATTTGAAATGTTAACGCAATAAACCTCAATTCAAGTCATTCCGGCAGTCCTTAAGCCGGAATCCAGGATAATATCTTGTTGAAGGCATGGATTCCTGTTTTCACAGGAATGACGGGATTTCATTAAAGTACGGTTGAAACTACACTATCATCACTCTATATCCACATTTTTCCAAACTTCAAATTTCTCAAGTTCTTTTACATCTACTTTATCAGCAATAACCTTTGCCAGAGTATCAAGAAATTCTGGTTCAGAAAATTCAACCTTTAAGGCACTTACTACATTACCGGAAAGATCCCAGTCGGGGGATTTAACGCCAGAAATAACTAATTTCTTTATTTCGATAAGCCTCAGCTTTTTTTCGGCTTCTTTTTCATTGTGGGCATATTCATAAAAAAGACACTCAAGCAACAAATCTTGTCTGTCTCCAATCAATGAAAAAGCTTTATTTAGTATTTTTTTCCCTTCAATACTTCTGCCTCTTGCAAATAGAAAACCGGCATAGTTGCCATTATTATCAGCATGGTTCAAATCAAACTTTAATGCCTTTTTATAAAGTGTTTCAGCACCTTCATAGTCCTTTCGGATATTGTAAAGAAAATTAGCATAGTTTCCCATATGGTGAGCATCATTGGGATCAAGTTCTAATGTCTTTTTATAAAGCGTTTCAGCCCTGTCATAGTCCTTTCGGATATTGCAAAGAAAAACTGCATAGTTTCCTAATAAATCTGGATTATTGTGAAATTGTTTAATCCCCTCATTATAAATACTATCTGCTTTATCAGGATCCGATTTTTCATACTTTTCCGCCTCAATATCTACAGACCACCACGACTTAAATTTCTTCGTTGTTTCCTCAACCGCTTTTTCAAGAACCTCTTTTTCAGCAGTATCTGGTTTAGCATCAACTTTATTTTTTAAAGATTTAAATGTTTCAATGTATTTGTCAGATAATTTATCAAACCGTTTCCAGTCAGGCTCTTCAAAATCAAACTCATTCTGCAAAAGAAGCATCAACTCATCAAAGTCTCTGTGCTTAACCCATACAGCATCCCTGTCTTTCAACCATTCACCCATAGCATTATCAGGTATAACATCTCCTATCCAAAAAACACCCCATGGCAAAGCACTTTTTGGCAATTCTTTTAAAATACTCCCAATGCTGTTATCATGCCCACCATAACCACTAAATATTAATCCTGTTTCAGCCAGGAGATTTTTCAACACTCTTTTGACTTCTTCATCAAGCTCCGTTGTTTCTTTGTCGGTATTTAGGGGAGCAAGGCGTGCGTCACCATGCAATTTCAGAACTAAAGGACGTGTACTGCTGATTCTAACAAAACCTGCTAAAGATTCATGTGTAATAACAAGTGGTTTTTGATTTGTGTATAAATAAAGGGCATCAGCTACCATGTCATCAAAATTTGTAGTGAGAACAACGTTGCAGTGCCTGCCATGTGATTGATGGCTCATTAGCTGGGCCAACACGGCATAACCATAGCCGGGATCTTTTCTTTCTATTAGTCTCTCAATTTCCTTCTGACGTTCCTCACGATTTAAGAATAATTCTTCAATTATCGTTCCATAAAACTGGGCCGGATTAGAAACGTCATAATCAGAAAACTCTTTATTTATCCATTCAGCAAGTTCATCATCATTTCCGGTTTTTATTCTTTTAAGCTTAGGAAACCAACTTTTCACTAGCGCACCTGCAGATGGAATACCTGAAGAAACAGAACACCCAGCACCCAGAAAAAATGTAAACCTACAATCCGGGTCTTCTATTAATTTTTTAAGTCTTCGGACAAATTCCTGTGCACCTATTTGTTTCATTACTTTACGCTCTCAATCTATAAGATCACAATTAATAAGGAGCCCGACCTTAGTGATACAGATATCATATGGAAGTTATGTTATTTTTTCAAGATTATCAAAAGTCTAATATCAATCCTTAACTGTCAATGTTAACAGCTAGAAACAAGATGATAACATGGTATATTCTTTTGAATAAATGAAATGATTTGTCATTCCCGCAGTCTTTTGAGCGGGAATCCAGGCCTTCTGTTTTCTGGATTCCGCATCAAGTGCGGAATGACGTGTCAAGTATGCAAATTATTAGTAGTAGAAAAAAAGGGGACACATGAAACAATTCTACGTCTATATTCTTAGCAGCAAACGCAATGGCACTCTGTACACAGGAGTGACATCAAATCTTATTAAACGGATTTACGAACATAAGAATAACCTAGTAAAAGGATTTACTCAGAAATACAATGTACACCAGTTAGTTTGGTATGAACCACATGAATCTGCAGAATCTGCTATTACACGAGAAAAACAGATAAAGAAATGGAAAAGAGCCTGGAAATTGGAAATGATAGAAAAATGCAACCCTCAGTGGAATGATCTATATGAAATTATTTGTAGTTAAATAATGGATTCCTGTTTTCACAGGAATGACGAATACATCTAGCCGGCTGGCTTAATTGCCTTAAGAGTTAACTGCAGGGTTGTGTTGCCGTTCCACTCATTTATGGACGGTACAAAGGCTATGTCCATGGAGGAGATGTCTCCTATATTTTCAATTGCGTCTCCCATGCTAAAGCCAATAGAATCAACGTTTACACGGTCTTGCTTCAACTGCATCTTGAGATGGTTGGTCCCTACTATTCTGTGGTTAATAATCTCTGTTTCTTTGGCGCCCAGCATCGGCTCCCTGTTTGATTCACCGTATGGTTCAAGAAGATCCAGCTCTTTTATCAATGCAAAATTAATGTCCGAGAATTTCACCGCGGCATCTATTTTAAGTACCGGGACCATTTCATCCTTACTGATGCTCTTACTAACTTCCTTATTGATTTGCTCTCTAAAAAGATTAAGTTTTTCAATCTGAAGTGAAAGTCCTGCTGCCTGACTGTGTCCCCCAAAAGTGATAATATGTTCCGAACATTCAGAAATAGCCTTATAAAGATGAAAACCGGCAATACTTCTGGCAGATCCCTTTGCAACAGAGTCTTTTATCGAAAACATAAATACCGGTCGGTTATACATCTCCACCAGTCGTGATGCGACAATGCCGACCACCCCTGGATGCCATTCTGAAGATGCTAAAACAATCGCGCTGCCCAGGTCTTCAGGATCTATCATTTCAGAAGCCGACTTCAATACATCACCCTGGATTTTTTGTCTTGTTCTATTCTGCTCATCCAGAAAAGAGGCCAGCCTTTCCGCATCGGATCTCTCCTCCGCCAGTAGAAGCTCAACAACATCAGTGGCATCATCAAGCCTGCCCACTGCATTAATCCTGGGGATCAATGCAAAAGCAAGATTAATTGAGCGGAGATCATCTTTAAGCCTGGCTATTTCTTTTAATGCCTCTATCCCGACCCTGCAGGGCGATGAATTAATTATCTTCAAACCATAATTTACAAGTACCCTGTTCTCTCCGATAAGAGGTACAGAATCAGCAACAGTCCCGATAGCAACCAAATCAAGAAGGTTATTTATTATTGAATCTTGAATCTTGAATTTTGAATGCAGTGCCAAAGCCTGTACCAGTTTAAATACAACACCGACTCCTGCCAGATATTTAAACGGATACAATGAGTCTTTTCTGTGCGGATCAATTACAGCAAGGGCCAAGGGCAGCTCTTCAGACGGTTGGTGGTGGTCGGTCACTATAACATCAATACCTATTGCCATTGCAGCTGCAACTTCTTCGTGGGAACTAATACCGCAGTCCGCTGTTATGATCAATGACGCTTTGCAGGCCTTCGCCTTTTCTATCCCCTTCATACTGAATCCATATCCTTCAGTCATCCTGTTAGGAATATGATAATACGTTTTCAATCCGAGCGTTCTCAATACAGAGACCATAAGCGCTGTTGAAGTGACACCGTCAGCATCATAATCCCCATGAACAAGAACAGTCTCTTTTTTCTCCAGAGCAACGCTCAATCTCTCGACAGCTTTATCCATGTCTGTTAATAAAAATGGATCATGCAGGTCTTCCAGAGAAGGCGAAAGGAATTTCTTAATTGAATCAACATCCTTGATACCACGATTGACAAGTACCTGTGCAAGAATATGGGATATTGATGCCTTACTTGCAAGATAGTTTAGAAATTCAGAATTGGTCCTGCTTACCAGCCAGTTTTGATGCATAATAAATATAGATTGTTTTTATCGGCAAGAACCTTCAATAACGTAAGGGTTTGATTAATCAAATCCCTACTTTTGCCTGAGTTTTGTCTCACCCATAAGCAACACGATGGGGCTGGCAACAAACATTGAGGAGTATGTACCAATAGCAATTCCGAGCATAATCGCAAAGGCAAAATCATGAATTACCTCACCGCCCCAGATAAAGAGGGAAAATGCGGCAAAAAAGGTGGTCACTGAAGTAATAACAGTCCTGGACAATACTTCATTAAGGCTCAGGTTTACGACATCTAATGTAGATTTTTTATATTTAGTCCTCAAGTTCTCCCTTATTCTGTCAAACACAACAACCGTATCTGTAAGAGAGTAACCCGCAATCATCAACAAAGCGCTTATGAGCATAAGGTTGATCTCTCTACCTGTCAAATAGAAAATACTCAACACAGCCAGCACATCATGGACCGTGGCTACCGTGGCTCCGACACTAAACCTGAACTGAAACCTGAATGTAATATAAATAAGGATACCTACAAGCGCGGCGACTATGGCCCAGAATGCATCGTTCCTTAACCTCGATCCGACCTTTGGTCCTATTTCTGTTGAAGAATCAACTACAAAACCGCCTTCAGAAAACTTACTGGAAAGCACTGATACTATTCTTTTGGATAAATTACCGAGGGTTGTTTCTTGCTCTTTAACCCTTATCAGCACCTTGTTCTCTGTCGTGAGTTCCTGAAGATCAAAGTTTTCAATCCCGCCATCTTTTAGTGCCCGTCTGAGGTCCTGAAGAGGAATGGATTCATTAAACTTGATCTGTACCGCGGTCCCTCCGGCAAAATCGATGCTGAGGTTAGCGGTCCCTCTGGCAACCTGTATAACTGTAAAAATACCTGTGAGTAATAAAATAGCTGAAAAAATAAGGGCAAGCTGTCTTTTAGCCATAAAATCGATTTTGGTTTTTTTAATAATTTCAATCATATGCTTAAGCTCTTCACTTCCCGGTTTGTGGTCATCAAATCAAAAATTGTTTTCGTACCGATAAGCGCTGTAAAAAGATTTATAAAAACACCCCAGCCGAGTGTTACTGCAAAACCCTTAATCGGACCTGTTCCGAACTGGAAAAGTACAATAGCGGTTATAAGAGTCGTAACATGTGAGTCAAATATCGTCCAGAAGGCCTTATCATAACCGGAATCTATCGCGGCCTTCGGAGTCTTACCTAGCCTGAGTTCCTCACGTATTCGTTCGAACATGAGAACATTACTGTCAACCGCCATTCCAATGGCAAGTATTATACCGGCGATACCCGGTAAAGTAAGGGTTGCACTGAATGCTGAAAGGACACCGAGAAGATATAGTATATTCAAAACAAGCGCAAAATTCGCAATAAGTCCGGAAATCTTGTAATACACAAGCATAAAAACGATAACTAATAAAAAACCTATAATTCCGGCCTTGATCCCGGCATTAATAGAATCTTGTCCAAGTGATGGGCCGACAGTAACATTCTGCAGCATTATAAGTGGAGCAGGAAGGGAACCGGACCGGAGTACAATAGCAAGGTCTTTAGCCTCCTGCATGCTAAAGGAGCCTGAAATCTGTGCACTGCCGCCCGAGATTTTCTCCTGTATCACGGGAGCTGAATAGACATTATCGTCAAGAATGATAGCAAGACGTTTTTTTACGCTATTTGCGGTAATCTGCTCAAAGATTTTGGAACCTGTAGCATCGAATGTTATCGAAACATTCGGTTCATTAAACCTCTGATCTATATTGACGCGCGCCTCAGTAAGAAATTCACCTGTTAACAGGGATTGCTTTTTCATTAAGTAAACACGTTTTGTCTCTATTCCGGACTCCTGGTTAAGAACACGTCCAAAAAGAATTTCGTTGTCTTCGGAGAGCTTACCGGAGAATTCCTCGCGCAGCTTATCTTCATCATCAAAGGCTATTGAGCCTGGAAGCTGTGCAGCAAACGCAGAGTCATCATCAAGGAGTTTAAATTCAAGGATAGCTGTTTTACCCACCAGTTCAATCGCCCGCTGGGTGTCTTTTACCCCCGGCAGCTGAATTACTATTTCATTTTCCGCCTGCCTGTGTATTGTCGGCTCGGCAACACCGAACTGGTCAACCCTGTTCCTGATCGTCTCCAGTGCCTGATCAACCGCAAAATCCTTTATCCTGGCTTTCTCCTCTTTGTCAAGCCTGTATATAGAGTTGCCCTCGGATTTTCCATGATATTTAATGTTCGGGTATTCACTCTCAATAATGTCCGCCAAATTAACATCATCCGACAATATAATAATGTCTGAGCCCGTCTTAACAGCCTTTGCTTCTATTTTCTTTTCCTTAAATGTATTAGTTAAACTGGATGCGATTCTCTCAAGAGTTACCTCTATCGCTTTATCACCTTCAACTTCATAAACAAGGTGCACGCCTCCCTGCAGGTCAAGGCCGAGTGTCAGACCATACTGGTTCAGCCATTCAGGCATTACCTTTCTCAACGGTGTTGTAGGAAGGAAAAACAGTATTGACAGGATGGTTGCTGTTGCTATTAATGTAATGCGCCAGAAAAACTTCTTTTTCACTAAGTCCCTACTCCTTTGTCCTTAAGCCAGCAATATGGCCCCGATTGATTTTCACCTTTACGTCATCTTTGATTCCGATCTTTAATGTTGCGGTCTCTGCATCGATATCATCAATAAGGCCGTATATACCGCCATTAGTCATTACCTTATCGCCTTTTTTCAGGTCCTCCAGCATTTGCTTATGTTCTTTCGCCTTTTTTGACTGAGGCCTTATAAGAAGGAAATAAAATATAACAAAAATCAAAATCAGAGGCATAAATGATGAAAGCATTGCAGCCGGCCCCTGGGGCTGACCACCTCCGTTGCCTCCCGGAATACCGCCCATAGCATAAACCCTGTCAGTCAATCCGGCCAGAAAAACCATTGTAAGTAAAAATAATTTTAAAGAATAATCCGATAATTTTCTTTTCTTCATATTAAACACTATTGAGCCTCCAGATAACTTTTATTAAAATAAATCTCGTTACTATAACTTTTCGGGCTTATTAAATCAAGAGTTTCTCTGGTTTTAATCAACTAACGGATGAATGTTATTACGCCCTTAATGAAACTCTGATTTGTGCCGATAATAACAATATAATGGTATATCCGCAGTTTATCATAAAGCATGGAGTAAACAGGAAGACATTTCAAATGATGATAAGAAAAATCATATTTATTCTCTCTTTGTTATTTCTCATCGCAGGACTTCCACAACTCTCGTCCGGCAGCACTGGTAAATTCAGGGTTTTCAGGGTTGATGTTGAGAATGTACCCGATAACACTAAATCTTCGGAGCCTGCAAAAGATTTCTATATAAACGGGGGACGGGACAACGGCATTATAAAATCGATGGAACTTAGCGTATACAGGGAAAAGAGTGTCTGGGACAGATATTCAGGAAAAGATATTAAATTCAACATTCCGATAGGAAAGTTAATGGTTAATAATGTATATAAAAACGTCGCAACTGCCAGGATAGTCTCCCTTACATCCTCTGATACTACACCGATAATAAAATACCGCAATGTTATGGTTGGAGACTATGTGGTCCCTAAAAAGATCAACTTAGGCTCGGGGGTCGTACTTCCTTCCAGCCTCCTTTTCACCCTTAATTCCTGGAAACTGAAACCAGAAGCAGAAAAGACACTTTCTACGGTGTACGATACGTTTAATAAATCCAAAAACAAAGACCTCATTGTCGAAGGGTACACTTGCAGTATCGGCAAGGAAAAACTCAATCTCGAACTATCAAAAAAACGCGCGCAGAGTGTGGCCTCTTACCTGAAAAAAGCCAAAGGCATACCGGAGAAGCATATTCAAATAAAATACTATGGTGAAAATTCGCCCTTGGCCTCAAATGATACAAAAGAAGGACGGGAGAAAAACCGGCGTGTTTCCATACGCTTTATTGACCGAAAATAAGCAAACAACAATTAGCGGAATTTCATGCTTCCTTATCAAAATCCTCCAGCACATTTTTGACTTCATCGTCAGTTTTCTTCAACTTCTCTTTACAATACTTAATAAGTTTTGTTGCGCGTTTTACTTTTTCGGTAAGCAGGTCCACATCAATACTTTCATCCTCTATTTCTTCAAGAATAGCATCAATCTCTTCAATCGCTTCTTTGTAGGCAGGTGCCTTTTCCATGATTTCCTTCCTCCGTCAACAGATACGATATTTCAGCACTTAATCAAACAAACCCTTAATAATACCTGTGTCATCTGTCTTCTTTATTTTACTGCGTTTACCTTCAATTTTACTTGTGATCTGTCCTCTATAAAGTACTGTCTTCAAGCTGTCGCCCGCTTTGACATCAGTTTTTGATTTTATTACCTTCCCGTTATTATATGTAATACTGTAACCCCGCTTCAGCACATTGCGCGGATTAAGATAATTAATACTGTTCTCTCTCGATTCAACCTTGATCTGTTCGTTTTTAATAAACCTCAAAGCATAATTAAGTCCCTTGATAAACGTATCCAGCCGGTGAAGGTTTCCGGTAATTTTATTTCGTATAGCTGCTTCAAGCTGCTTTGATAAAGCTGTAAGTATTTCCCTCTTGTCCGAAACCATCATACGCACAGTATGTCTCAGAGCCTGGGTTGATGCATCGAGTCTATCTTCAAATTCCTTCACTTTTGTAATAATCATGTCCGCTACCGCAGTCGGAGTTTTTGCCCTGGAATTCGAGACCTCATCCACAACCGTAACGTCCCTCTGATGGCCTATACCCGAGATAACAGGAAGCGGTAACAGCGCTATCGCCTTACCTATTTCATAACTGTCAAAGCAATGCAGGTCGGTCTGTCCTCCCCCTCCCCTTACAATTACCAGAAGATCTAAAAGGCCCGCTTCATCAGTACACTGTTTAAGTGCGCTTATAATAGATGCCTCCGCCCTGTCACCCTGCATAATAGCTTCATACAGTCTGGTTTTGAATTTATAGCCATAGACATTATTTTCAAGGTGGGTCATCAAGTCTTCATAGCCTGCTGCTGTCGAGGATGAAATGATTCCTATTTTTTGTGGAACAAGAGGGAAACCGAGTTCTCTATTTCTCCCTATCAGCCCCTCTTTTGTAAGTTTATCGAGAATCTCCTTCCGCCTGGCGGCCATTTCCCCTATAGTGTATGAAGGATCAATATTTACAATATTAAGTTTCAGACCGTAACGTTCATGAAAAGTTATCTCCGCCTCAAAGAGGATTTTAATCCCTTTTGCTAGAGATGTCCCGGTCTGTTTTTCAAAAGTTTTGGCTATCGACTTATACCGGTTTGCCCATATAACCGCGCTTATTTCGGCCCTGATCGAATCTCCCTCCTTATCGACCAGATTCATGTAGCAGTGGTTTTTCACATTACACGAGGCTATCTCAGCGGTTACCAGAAAGGTATCAGACAGGGAACCCTCGATGACGTTTTTGACCAACCTGTTAAGATCGTATAATGATAAGATGTCGGACACAATGCTTCCTTTTTACAGAATTTATTGTGTCATATTCTACCAGAAGTTGCGGTATTATATTTTAAGGGGGGAGAAATTGAGTCGGATGTTATTCAGATTCCGGAGTCGTGCTTTCAGATGTTTCCACTTCAGAATCCACTGACTCCGTTTCATCGGAACCTTCTGTAGAACCCTGAGCGCTCTTTTGACGTCTCAGTTTTTTCTCTTCCTGTTTTTTCTGCCGCTGCAGTTCTTTTTTTCGCTTAGTGCTGCTGTACATCCCTGAACGTTTTGCCATAATTACCTTTCCTGGTCAAAAGTATATCCCATATTATACTCATTTGGCAATAAAAGGCTTACAGCTTTCCATCCTCGCCACAAATTTCATCAACATGAAATTCAATGGCTTCCTTCATGAGTTCCACAACTTCCTTCAATGTTATACCGGTCGCTACACAACCTGCCAGTGCAGGTGAACTGGCTGAATACCCTTCTGATGTCTCTTCAATGACAATGACGTATTTCATTTCAGAAAGGCTCCTTCACTTTTTCCTTCGCCTTTCTCTCTGCAACAACCAGCCATCCGTCCCAGTTTCCAACAGGGATAACATCCATTTTCATGGACTTCTTTCCGTCATCTTTTACAAGCATGACACCTACCCTCTCCCATTGCACCTTTCCATCATTCTCTGATTTTTTCCAGATTAAGTCGTAGATCTTCCCCATACCATGTCCCCCTTTTACTTCATTACAATTAATAGTCTAACGTCAAACACAATTCTATTTTTTTCTAAAGATTAATTCAACTGTAAGAACTTACAGTATATGTATATTATTTTGAATCAGGCGGAAGTCTGAGTCTGGTGTTCACGGCCGTGAACAC
>PJEL010001915.1_pt1 | contig 19911 bp, 12 predicted proteins | sample 1853271 | NCBI WGS metagenome assembly PJEL01 (sample SAMN08108733, study PRJNA415343) | Invertebrate metagenome, whole genome shotgun sequencing project. | host: Globobulimina | place: Sweden: Gullmar Fjord | collected 2015-08
ATATATATAAACAATACTTGTCGGTTCATCAAATACCAACAGGGTTCATTCATTGATTCATATGAATTCACATAAAGTACGTGTACAGTTGCTTGGGTTCTACTGCCAGCAGTCAGTGCTCTTGTTTATTTTCAAGTTCTCTGACCTGAATAGTGTGTGACCTGCACCAAGTAGATACCATATGATGAGTGAATCTGTTCAGGACAGCACACCTTCTCCGAGTCGACGGAGAAAAGAGCCACACGAGTATCTATGGAACATGTGGCCAATAGCATTGGCCCCATCAATACCACTGGCTGGGCTGCTTTTGAAAAATCACCCAAGAGCTCGAGTTGGGGTGATTAGCTGCATAGGGATAGGCACTCTCGTATATGCACACACTACTGCTCTATCCACATCCAGTAAGCTCTAGTATAGTGGGGACTATGTATGTTGAAGAAGAAAAAGAAGAGAGGGAAAAGATATCAATCAGAGTGACTCTCCACTGGTGGAGGACATTGCCATGGCACATGATGATTTGATACATGAGGTGATTGCATTACTACGTATAGTATATATTTATTTTCATTCACAAAATAAAGGGTATATTGAGTATCGTATCGTACAGGCATTGTTTCGAACATGGGAAATGCCAACTCAAGTCCACAGGAAAATAGCACCACGACGGCTGATCCTTGCCCAGTGCAGGGGAAATCATACAATGTATATAATCAAATTATTGTACCAGGTGAAAAGACGGATGAGGAGAATTTGCTGGATCCAAGGAATAACATGCCATTGGAAGCAAACCAAACGCCATGTCCTGGCCAGAAGGAACTGTTATCCACAGAGCGGATTCAATCTACCATACCAAAAGGTGGAACAGATACTACATGGACCTATCCTTCTCCTCAGATGTTTTACAATGCTCTGAAGAGAAAGGGAAAAGGAGAGGATGTGGTAGAGAAGGACATGGACTCTGTCGTTGCTGCACACAACACCATGAATGAGATTACCTGGAAAGAAGTGTGGGTTTGGGAGACATTACATAGACATTCATGTTCACACCCATCGTTGCTGCGTTTCCTAGGGAGACCTGATGATCTTAGTCCTCTTGCACGTATTCGCTCATGGTTTGGAGGGCCTCTTCCCTTTGACAGACATGATTGGTATATAGATCGTTGTGGGAAAGAAGTTCGATATGTGATTGATTTCTATTTTGATGAGGACAAGGCTGGTTCGACGGATGCATTTGAGATTGTCGTAAGACCTGCCCTTGATTCTCCTGGAGCTCTACTGGATAGAGTAAAAATGCAGATGTATACCACATGTGCTGCATATGGACTGCCATGTCCAATCACTGGACACTCCTCGAGGAGCTCATCATCATAGTCATCTACACGAATGCCCTGAATTGAATGAATGCCCAGAAATGAATGAATGAATGAATGCAAGACAGACAGACAGACAAGAAGATATTTGGACACGTGTCCATGGCCCACCCATGGGAGGGTGGGTATAGGGTGACATGACACAATGACAATTCTCTCTCTCTCTTTCTGTCTATTATTATTATTATTATTTAATCATAATATGAGAATGAATATAGAATTATTGTATCTGTATACCAACTGATAGCTACTACCAAGGGATACGTACTAGACGTGAACCAATCTACAAAAAAAAAAAAAGCACGGCACACAACGTGTTTGGCATTTCCGTATAGTCTACCAGATTCATTCATTCATTCATTCATTCATTGATACATACATACATGAGTCGCACAATCATAGGAGGAGTACTGCTGCTGATCATCGGCGGGGTACTTGGACTGGATCATTACATTGAGGACGCTGGCCGTTTCCCAGGTTGGAAAGGGACGCTTCCAAATTCTTTGAATGTGGAAGTGCAATCTTCTACTGGATATGAAGAGCAGGGAAAGGTACGGATATAGCTGATGGTGAATGAGATGGTGTCTGACTCTGCTCTGGGTCTGTGTAGGTGGTGTGGAATGGTCGTATTGAACAGTTGTCATGGGAGCCACGTGCATTTCTTCTGCATAACTTTCTCTCAGAGGAGGAATGTGACCACTTGATTGAGTTAGGTAAGCCTAGTTTGGTCAAATCCACGGTTGTTGATTCGGATACTGGGGGGTCGGTTGACTCTGAGGTGAGGACATCCTCTGGAACATTTTTAAGGCATGGTCAAGACGATATCGTGGCAAACATTGAGGAACGTATTGCGACGGTGACGATGCTTCCGGATGAAAATGGAGAGTCTCTTCAGATTTTACGGTATGTAGATGGTCAAAAGTACGAGCCCCATACAGACTACTTCCATGACAAGGTGAATGTGAATCCTTCACACGGAGGGCAGAGAATTGCAACAGTGTTGATGTACCTGAGTACTCCAGAAGAGGGGGGAGAGACGGTCTTTCCGAACGCAAAGGACAAGGTAACAGGGGAGGGTTGGTCAGACTGTGCCCGTAGAGGACTTGCTGTCAAAGCAAAAAAGGGAAATGCGTTGTTCTTCTACTCTCTTAAACCAGACGGTACCGGTGACATGAAGAGTACGCATGGTAGCTGTCCAACACTGAAAGGAGAAAAGTATAGTGCGACAAAGTGGATTCATGTCGGTTCATTTACACCAGGTTCTCGTCCATCGGCGAAATCTGGGTGCACTGACAAGCATGAGAATTGTGAAGAATGGGCAGATGGAGGTGAATGTACGAAAAACCCTGCATATATGTTGGAAACCTGCGCACTGTCTTGTGATGCATGTGGAACGAAGGGGACACTCGGAAGGAAAGCAGGGCTACAATGAGTTTTTTTTCTTTCTTTCTTTCTTTCTTTCTTTTGCGTGTTTGTCTATTTAACAGTATATTATGTACATCTAGTAGTATTGTTGTTCGTACTACATACATACATTCATGGATGATGAGAAACCCAGGTGAGACAGAACATGGGTGGGTCCAAACCTCTTGACATGATCAATCTCCTCTTGTGTCGCGAGGAAAAAACTTCCAGCAAAACCCATGGAATTACACCCGACGGATCCGAAATATTCTGCTTGTCGTGGGACAATCATCATGTAGTGTTTGGTCATGATCATATTGTAGGAATCCGTACGAGCCCAGGAGGATCCATGCCGTTGTCTCACCAGCTTTTCTATATATTCCAAGACCCTTGTATATCCCTTTTCAAACACTATACCCTGTTCAGACATATCAACCTTGATGATTCCATGTACAAACGGCAGTTGTTCTACGAATAGAACATCTTCAAATGCTTTTTTTCCTGTCAATGCATGTTGAATCACCGCATCAAACGGAGGATCAACAGCAACAGATTCTACCGTTTCAGCAATCGGCAATGGAATACACTGAATATGTTTATGCGGCTGGCTAGCTCCTGAGATTGGCCCACAGTTGAAAAACGCCATACCTCCATCACCTGGCATGCTCTCCACAACCTTGCATGTAGCAGCAAAATCATCTGCAGTCAGAGGGGTTTCCTGCCTCACAAACGCATTCGTGATGACAATCACATGATGCGCGGTGATATTGAATTTATTCAGTACCAGGCTATGTGTATCAGAGAGTTGACACACGTACAAGTCCTCATCAGGAGGGAGAAAAGGATTCTTCCAAGCACCTCTATCTTTTGGTGCCTTTGGCTTGTCTTTCAGCCGACAGGCAATCTTTAAAATATACGAAAACCCTCCATCCTCAACAACCTCTGTCACAGTATCAGTAAAGGAAGACGCCTTCATCCCTTGAGCACTGTCGTATCTCGTCGTAATGTCCTTCCAGAGTTGTTCCCCATCCGGAAACCGTACCCCATGGTCACCCTGACACACCACCATGTCCCGTCTCGAGCCTATCACAGACACGTTCCTCGAATATCGTACTATTCTACCAGGTAATCGGGTATAACACGCATGAAAGAGACCCATCAAGTTGAATGACATGTCATGTTCAAGTCAATTCAATGCTATCAATCGTCTCGTCTAGGGAGTGATCATCATCGTATACATACTACTACTAATGCTATAGATATGTTACAAGTAGGTATTTTCCATCATCATGTAATGGATTGATACCCTACTACTACTAGTATATATATGCCAGAGCTTGCCAGACTTTCGTCTGCAATATATTGCAGCAGTGCCAGATGGCTTCATCAAGCTACTATCATGCATATGCATATGCATATGATTCTGATCCTTCCATTCTGGATCTCGAGCCTACCCTATACGTGCCTAGGCATGGTTCTCTATATAGAGATCACATGCATGCATGCATGTGATGAAAGTATACCTTGTACGTACGACGCAATGCAATATTCTCTAATGTTTCTGACACTCGTGAAGACGACGTAGAACGATTGGAAATGAAATCGTATTCTGTATGTTTGGGAGAAGGGGTGGTGATCTGTACGAAAAGACAGACCTCGAGGTCCCGGTCTCTGTATATTCGTCCTCATCACAATCTCTTCGTTGACCATGGACAATGGCACAGGAGAGGTCGGATGGGGTCAATTCGTCTGTCGGATAACGTCATGGATGTATTGAATACTCCAGATTTAGAGACGCCTGAAGGGATGTCTGCGGAAAGGATGTTTTTACTGACAGAGGCTTTTTGGAAAGCCTTGAAGAGTCCAAAGGAGAATGGCAAGGTGAAACATGTCGTCCGCGTGGAAGTCGATGAGCTTGAGTCGGATCCTGATTTTGATGTGTGTGTTTGTGGAGGTACTCTTGGGATTGGAGTGGCTCTTTGTCTGCAGATGCAAGGACAGCGGGTTTGTATTGTGGAGAAGCGGCGGGTGGAGGGGCGTAGGCAAGAGTGGAATATTAGTCGGGATGACTTTCGTACATTGACTCGACTGGGTATGTTGACTATGGAAGAACTGGAGGAATGTATTGCGACATCGTGGCCGCGTGATAGAATTTGTTTCCATCAGGGTTCAGACATGTGGGTACAAGGTGCCCTTGACCTAGGTGTTGACCCCAAACGGCTGATATCCATCCTGAAAGACAAGTTTGTACAACATGGTGGAGTTATATATGAACACACGGTGTTTGAAGGGGCTACAGTGCACTCGAATGGTGTGCAGATCAAGCTGTCGCCAGCATCTTTGGGGAAAGCATGGACAGCAGGAGATATGAATCGAGGAGGAGAGGGAGGAAAAGACACGGACAGTACCCCTACAACAAGGGTTGGTGGGAACATAGATTCAGTATCATGCCGCCTTGTTGTTGATTGTATGGGGCACTACTCGCCGATAGTGAAGCAACAACGGCACGGACAACCTGTAGAAGGTGTTGTCCTTGTTGTAGGTGGGTGCATGACTGGCTTGCAAAAGTGGGATGAAGACTATGCAGACTTGCTTGTGACTTTGAATGATTCAGAGAACGATATGCAATATTTTTGGGAGGCATTTCCTGCAGAAGGGGGCAAATCCAAGACAGTATACATGTTTGCATACACTGATGCAGAACCATCCCGACCCTCATTTGACCAGATTTTCAATACATACTTGACACAACTGGAGACGTACCAGAATACAACACTAGATAGTATCACATTCAAGAGAATTTTGATGGGAGGATTCCCTTGTTATAGCAAAAATGTACCATTACAGCCAGCATTTGATAGAATTATACAAATTGGAGATGCATCCGCGGTACAGTCCCCTCTCAGTTTTGGAGGATTTGCGTCTCTTTGCAGACATCTTCCCCGGGTATCCAGGGCAATTAACCACGCACTTGTAGCGAACAGAGTAAAGAAAAAGGACTTGGCAAAGATTCATCCATACTTGCCCAATCTTTCTGTTGCATGGCTGTTTCAGAGGGCCATGAGCATCAAGGTGGGGCAGCAAGCAATCAAGGACAGACCAGGTGGGTGGATCTCTCCTGATCACATCAATAGACTGATGCGATGCAACTTTGCCGTCATGTCATTTCTGGGACCAAAGGTGATGCTTCCTTTTATCCAGGATTCATTTCAAGCAATTCCCTTGGGATTGGTCATGATGGGTATGCTGCTGAGAGACCCACTCACGATTGTCAAGGTTGTCCTTCAGTTGGGGCCACGAATAGTCTTCTCATGGATGGTGCACTACACCTGTCTTGTGGGGTACACTATTCTTCACCTGGTACTATCTCCATTCAGAAATGTTTTCAAATGGTCGTATACTATACAGAGGATCCTAGATGCATTGGAATGGGGATCAGGACTTGACGACACCCTCAAGGGTGAGCCCACCCAAGAACAGGGCATGACTCCATGTAACACATGATATGATATGATATGATATTCAAGTACATGTCTGTATCTTGACAGTGCCATTCTATTAAATTATATATACTAGTAGTTACAATGATTGTGTAGATTGTGCTAGAGGATCTACTATGGAGGGCCATGTGAGCGCAGTTGCTCGCGAGCTCCAAGAGATTTTTGAAAATCTCAAAGACAGAAGGGTCAGGCAACGTAAGGTACGATCTGTTCTCTTTTCAAGAGTTTTAAATAGTTATATATAGTATAATTTAATGCGTGTAGGAGGGATTAGATCGTCTGGATGCGGTACTTGCGAAAGATGTAAACCTGGCTATTCTTGACTCTCTGACGTTTGGTGTGGGTGCTGAAAATACCCAGGATGCATACGCGTGCAAGTATGCTACTTGGGTGGCAATCATTGAAATCTTGACAGATAATGTACAAGAAGATGTTGAAAAGGCTTTGAAGAGGAATCAGGTGCCTCAATCAATGTTTTCTAGACCTGTCAGAGCGGTTGTCAAAAAAGCAATTTCCAAAAGAAGTTCTGCTACAGCAAATGTCCTCGAGCCTTGTGCAGTACATTTGATGGATCACTTGTCTTTTGTGATGAGTACGACATTCATGCATAGACAAGACAGTCAAATATATAATGATTATGCTATGACATTGAAATTCCTACTGGACAATGGAGACTACATGGTGTTCTTGGGGCCAGATGTGTTTCAGCGTATCTTGGTGCCTTTGACAGATATGATCCATGGTAATATAGACTCTTTCAAAGATAATAACAAAATCTCGAGCTTCATGGGAAGAGACTTGACCATGTTGAGGGCAATCTTGCTTCATTCAGACTATGATATGTCAGAGGAGATGATGCAGTCTTTGCTGTCACTTCTCCTCCAGTTTGGAGAAAATGATCGTATGAAAGATGTGGCAGCTAAAATTTGCTATGATGTTATTGGTCTTTGCGTTCAAGTTATGTTATGCACGAAAGGCGATTCAAAAAGTGAGCTATCTACTATTCTGAATAGGTTTTATCATTTTTGTTTGCTTTTACTTCGAAAAGGTAATCCTGAAGGGCGTGAAGTGGCATTTCAGTTCTTTAGGATAGGTTTAAAGCTTGATATTCTTACAAATGACCATGTTCTGGATCTTTGGTGCTGGTATCAGGGTTTGGAACTGGAAGATGTGTGGCAACAGGCTCCTGAGAGTTCTGACTATACATTCAACCATATGCAGTCTTGTCGTGCATCGCTTCTTGGGGCGATTGAAACATGGGGTCATGAGCGTAGTATTGATTTGAGTGGTATTAGTGCAGAGAAGAATGTCAGGGGGGGTGCATTGAGAAGAGCGGGGGTAGATCTTGTAACTGACAGTCTGAAGCACCCTAGTTCTCTTGGACCTGTTGCGTGTGTGTTTGTCAAGCAGCGGGGTCAATTCGTGAAGGTGCATGATTTTGAGTCAATGTGTATGATGGCTCATGAGAAAGTGCGGGACATGTTTCAGCATTCATTTGCAAGCGAGCAAGTCAAACCAGATGTTGTTTGGATCCTTCGATTGGTCTATACTCTGATTGAATCTGCCTTGAAGCGTCCTGATTCCAATGTGTCGCCTCATTTGGGAAAGATCATCTCATTTTTGATACAGCAGTACAAAGCTCTGTCCAATCACAAGGTTACGCGGGACCTCATCAAGATGATCATCATTACTGCTCTTCCAGAGATGCATGACTTCATTCGAATACACAGTGTAGATAGTTTCAAGCAGGCGCTTCTCTCAGAGTCTCCCAGTCCAATTTCGGTCATCTTATATACCCTTTTGATTCGCTATAAAAAGTTTATTGGGTATGGGCAAACTGATACAATGCTATCATGCAATTGGATTTTAGAATCAATAGATTTTGGGGCTCCTAGTCACATAGCATCTGCTGCTCTTTGCACAGTCGTCTTTGGGGGTAACAAAATAAACTTGGTGAATATTCAAAACTATATCAATAACTTACAAATGGATATCTCGTGGGCGAAGACGGAAAAGATTGACCATCTCATAGATTCTCTACCTCCTGTTTCCAGGTGGGCTTTGCATGAGGAACTTATGCGTTCTGAGAGCCACTCACTGACCCATCAAATCGCAGAGCCCGTTAAGAGTACTTGCGATATCAATAATTATGTGAGTGAAAAGATTAGAGTGGCTTTAGAGTCAAAATGCTCTACTGGTGTAGACCAGTCTTACCTTTTTGCTGCCATGGGGATTGAAATGTTATGTCATGCTATTGATGATCAGCAGAGGTTCGAATGCTGGTCCTTCAATTCAGGGTATTGTGCAACATTAATCAATTCAATCAAAAACTGTATTCGAAACATCAAGGAGGAAGTATTGATCTGCGGAAATCTTAACAAAGCAAGAGTTCAGTCAATTAAATGCTTCTCAGATGCAGTCGCACTGATCGGTTCCAGCAAGTATGTCGAATTTCACCATCATTTGCGCGATGCACTGGATGAGTTTCCTAGCTTATTTGTGGCTTTTAATACTAGTATGCGTCTCAAAGACTTCTCAGGGTCTGATCTAGAACAGGAGGGACTTGACAACTCCCAACTAGGAAACAATGCCACGCAAGGCATGATAGTGTCAAGGGGCATTTCACCAGCAGGGCGAAGGGTACCTATGCTGCAGTGGTATTTGAACATTTACCAAAGCATAAATATACTTGATGTCTCTCATGCTCTTCAGAACATATACCAATGCCTTGGAAAGTTTTATGAAACCAACTATTTTCTGCCACTTGCAATAAGGAATCAACTCACCTTTGCAGAGTTTGGGTGTCTCTGCACAATGCTGAAACAGGGACAAGTTCCTGATGAGCTCCAAGCAGTCCAGTTTCTGCAGCTCACGAAAGGGACATATACTTATGATGATGTTTTGCTATTCAGACCGGGGATATTGGAGGATGTTCTATCTAATGCATATCAGCTTATTCTTGAAGCACAAAATCTTGCAATTCAGGAGGATGCAGAGATTGCAATATCATGCATTTCGGGTCAAATGACGATAATACTTGAAAGCGCTATCGATACAAAATCAGTCAGTCAAAGAATCTATTTAGGAAACCTGGTGATTGGCTTGCTGGATGTTGACTCAGGTTTACTACGCAGCTCATCATCTGAGCCACTGGTTGAGTCACTTGCAGTTTTGATTACGGACAGATACCCTGCGAGGATTGAGGCTTCAAAGCTATTTCCAAGGCTTTTGGAATTTTTCGATGATCCAAGCTTACTTTTTAATTTATTAACAGGAAGCCTCCCCTTAGAATGCAATGAAAACAGCGAGAAAACCATTGATTATGAGTCAGGGCAAGGAGAATTTCTTGGCACCATCATGATTGCTCTTGGAAGAGTGGCATTAAAAATACCTAGCTTGGAGCTTGTATGTATTTCGATGTTGGTACAAGAGTTCTCGGAAGATAACAATCATATCAATGCGATTATTCTCGATACATTGCTTTGGGTTGCTAATAGTCTTGGGTATGACTCTGCAAAAGATTATCTTCTAGCCATGTCAAGGTCCATCCTCGTCCATATGATGAGCAACTCAAAGAGAGCAATCTTTTGTATGGGTAAGTACTTTTTAGCCTGCAAGAAGCTTGGACTGGAAAACATACCAGAGAAGGAGATACTCTTGGCCTTCTTAATCCACCATTCGTCCAGGGATGGTGTCAAATGGTTATTGAAGTATCTGGGTGGAGAGGACTTTTATGGACTCTTAGTGGCTAGCAGGGGTGAGATATGTGCTGTTAACCTTTACCTGACAGATTTAGATGAAATGGAGGGCTTTTATTTGAATGTGATGAACAACATTGGAAGAATGGCTAGTCTGTTGGATACAAACCTGGACATGGACAAAATAACATCAGATTTGTCTGAGGATATAATTATCAACATTATCGGACACGGATGGGAATGCGAAGAGAATAGTGATGATAGTGATGGAATATTTTCCAAGGATGTTTTGATGATCGCCGAACTAGCACATCGGATAGCTAAAGTAGGCAAGTCTACACTGCGGCAAGTTGATGCCGTTGAATTATTATTACAGGTCCAGCAAAAAATATTTGCCTTCCGCCACCCAAGGCATAAAATACAGGCTCTTAAGGCAACAAAGTGTTCGATATTATACTTGCAAGACTATTTTTGTATTCCTGGGGTGTTGCGTCAAATACTTGCCATCCTCAAAATTCTGATCAGACTGCCAACTACATGTGAAGCTGCATCTGGGATCATGCTTTATGTAGTTGACAAAGTTTTGCAGGAAGAAAAAGGTTCAGAAGATTTTCAAGCACTCGTCGAGATTATTCAAAGGTCAACTCCGCTGATAATTTCGTATATTTGCGATACGTATTCAAATTCTTCTCCTCCTGATGATTCAGCTGCTATGGGATGCATCCTCTTTCTTACCTGTGATGCCCCTGATGCCCTCAAGGAAGGTTCTTATATTGTCGATCCACGGATTGAATCCATTAGCAAGGATAAGGCCTTATCGGAATATTTCTCTCAAAAACTGAGATCGAATTCTTTAAGGCAATGCATAGATGAATTTGCCGAAATAGTGGGCATGGTATCTGAATCTACCCGGCAGAGGTATATTAAAATGTTCCAGCAGATGATCCGAAGATCTATCTATGCGAGAACTAATAGTGAGCCATTTATCACTGAGAGATCTCTTTGGAAAATTGTCCTTGCATCCGCCTCACATGATAATGACAAAGCTCTCATGGACTTTGCAGGAGAGTTGGTTGCATCATTTGGTCCCTTGGGCCCTCGGGTCTTGAGTTTTAGGCCAACTGAATATAGCCATACGATAAACAATAAAGATACCTCACGAAGGGAAAACTGCTTGGATAAATTGAAGAATGATGTGTTTTGCGAGTGCTTAGTCTTATTAAGCGAGTATTTGGTTGAGGAGGATGCTTTAGTGGCATCTGAGGCATTCATTATTCTCCAGGAAATTCTATCAATTCCTGAGGGATCAGCCGCCCTTAATCGCCTTGATCCCTCATTGCAGGCTTACTTGGGGGTTTTCATTCTCAGCAAAGTTATTGACATCGATCAAGAGAGTGAGAGGAGAGTTGCCAAGCCTTCTGCTGCATTATGGGAACTTGATGGATCAGACTATGATACCTGGATCACGCGAATTGGACATGACATTCTACTCAAGGTCCGTGCCATTTTTTCATCCTTGCATACTCTGAGAGGTCAATATAAAATTATATTATGATTTGCAGTCAAATGATGAAGTGCTGACAAATTGTGCCAATCTAGCAAAGATGAGAGCAAACTTTGCAGAGGTATTATTGCCCCTGGCATTTGTACAAATGTCAGAACTGTCAATATCTGAAACAGATGGAATAGATCTGGGTACATTCCTTGGGGCGCTTATTACCAGAAATGTCCTGCCATTTTTTGAAAAGTATCCAAAAGCTGCCAATGTTGTCTTAAAAACGCTACATGTGATGAGGCAGATATATAACGATGCTGCAGAGCAGGCACTGAAAAGCAATGATCGGCCACCTCCAGTGTCATGGGAGACAATGTATTGGCTGAAAATTGACTATCTAGTCCTGACAAAAGCATGTATTGATTGTAGATCTCTCTATAGTGCCCTGATATTCGCTGAAATGTGGAAGGAAACAAAGTATGATTCTGCTGGTCATGCAGAGCATCGAAAGTATGAGAGTTTGATACAAGAAATCTACTCTCTCTTACCAGAGCCCGATGGCCTCTATGCAGTATCCAGATCTAACGACGCGCTTTCTCAGCTACGAAGGTTTGAAAGAGAAGGAGACTGGGCACGGGCAATGGTTATAGATGACCTTGCTATCCAATTAAATGAGGGAAAGAACTCAGTGTTCAACATTCCTGAACATGAGGCACTGAATTCTCTTCGTAGATGCCTAGGAAATTTGGGATCATCATTCCTTCTATCTGCAGTGGCAAAGTATAAGCAAAAGAGGGATTTTCCTGGTGGTGATGCGATATCACAGGCAGCTATTGCACTGGGTGAATGGTATCCCATGGAATCATCTAATGACCCACTTGTCTCAGAGGCAACAGATCCATACCTTGCTGCAGCAATGCAGCATTTCCAGATAGGTTATTCAGAAGGATTCATAGATTCGATTCAAAATGTTAGAAATGAAGTTATTCATTTGCTTGCCTCTGCATCAAGAGAGACAACAGCTGACCTGAACCCATTGATTGTTAGGGCTCAAATGGCACAAAACATTTCAGAAGCGTGGGGATTGAAGTGGGGTGAGTTGGATACTTTCCATTCATCAGAATCTACAATGGATCGTACAATGAATGTCAATGTGAGGGACACAGTGGAGCTATGGAAGGAGCGTGAGCATATTGCCGGCGCAGGGTGGAGGTTTTCATTGGACATTCCTCTCAAGGATTTAAGATACAATCTTTTAGAAACCCTTAAAAAGGATGAGCTTAAAGCAGAATGTCTTCTTGATATTGCAATTTGTGCGAGAAAAGCAGACAGGAATGGGCAAGCTTTCGCTGCTTTGGCACGGTTCCGGCAGTGCATTGCCTCTGTCAGGGATCCATGGGTAGCAATCCATCGGCCTCCAGAGTCCAGCTGGAGGGTAGAGGAAGCAAAAACGCTCTGGGCACAGAATCAACACGACGCTGCTATCATGACATTAGGTTCATGCTCGATTCAAGCGACTCGCTCTGAATCAAATGTTGTGGATCTTGCGTACTTGAAATGTATTTTAGCAAAGTGGCTTGCACTAAAACAGAGGGAGAGTTCATCGGATATTCTAGCATCTCTCAAAGAGAATGCCTATAGCCTTGCAGATTTTGATGCCTTTTCGCATCCTTCTCATTCAAAGAAGGTTTGTAGAGCTTATTATAGACTTGCATCGTATGCAAACCAGTTAAGCAATGAGATTGCAAATAAGAAACTTTCCGTTGAATGGATGAGGTCAAAATCCATTCTTGATAAGAAAATCAGTGAGCAGGCAAGTCTAAAAGCTCAAATACACTCGAAAAAAAAGAAACGAGGAAGACGTGATGAATTATCAGGGTCGATTAAACAACTACAGGGGTCTTTAGGAAAGCTTGAGGCAACTATTGCAGAGGATTCAAAGGCCATGAACTCTGCAGACCAAAAGCAGCGAGATTATGAGATCCTTGCTGTCAAGGGGTACTCATCATCACTGAAGTACGGCAGTCATTATGATGTACCAGCGATGTTCCGTTTAGTTGATATATGGTTATCCAATACTTCGAATGATGGAGAGGCCATCAACAGATGCTTCGGAGAGAATGCGGGTGATATCCCATCATACAAATTGATTCCTCTCGCATACCAGCTAGCTTCTCGTCTAAATTCGAGCGACCAAGGCAATTCCACTGATTTCCAAAGTAACCTGACCTCTCTTCTTTTCAGGATGGCGAAGGATCACCCATTTCAAATACTTCCTATATTGTTTGCCCTGAAAAACGGTGATAAAACAGGCTCTTATGGAGCTCTTGTCTATGAGGCCAACACGAGTAGGATTGAAGCTGCTATAGACCTCATCGAAGGGATCCGCAGTCTCGACGATAGAATGGCGAGTATAATATATGAAATGGAAGTAGCCACCCAGGGATATATAAAGTTGGCCAGGATCCCTGTAGAAAGGTCAGAGCAAAGCATGGCCTTCCCAGCTGCATGCAGGAGACAATTCTGCCGAGAATTGAAAACCATCCCAGTCTTATCAGTACTACTTCCCCTGGATTATTCTCTCAAGTATGAGAACATTCCAACTATTGACACGATAGATGAGAATATTACATTCCCAGGTGGAATCAACAAGCCAAAGCTTGTCACAATCATCGACAGCCACGGGACAAAGAGGAGGCAACTTGTCAAGGGAGGAAGAGACGATCTTCGCCAAGACGCTGTCATGCAGCAATTCTTCAGAATATGCAATGCTTTTTTGCGGGAGTCCAAGTCCACAGCATCAAGAAATCTATCAATCCAGACATACTTTGCTCTGCCTTTCAGCCCATCCTCTGGGCTATTGGAGTGGATTGATAATACAGATTCATTGGGCAAGTTCATCACAGATGGGAATATTCAGTATAGAAGAGCAGCACACGGTGTCCTGCGTAAGCTCGAGGAGTTTAACAATACAGGTAACGAGAGCATCAAAGTTAAAAAGAAAATGTTTGATGAGTGTATACGTACTCTTGGAAAGCCGAGAATGAGAAAGGTATTTGCCAGAAGATACCCAGACCCAGGAACATGGTTTGAGGCAAGGTTATCATACACACGAAGTGTAGCGGTAAATTCCATGGCTGGGCATATTATCGGCCTTGGAGACCGTCATTTGACAAACATCTTGATCTCCAAGGAGAATGCGGAAGTAATCCATATTGACCTTGGCATTGCCTTTGAGCAGGGAAAATTCCTCCCAACGCCAGAGCGGGTTCCTTTCAGGCTCACAAGAAACATGGTGGATGGTATGGGAGTCACTGGTGTGGAAGGGGTCATGAGACGATGTTGTGAGGAGACCATGCGGGTACTGAGAAAGCACAAGGATCCAATACTCACAGTTTTATCTGTATTCATCCATGACCCACTATACAATTGGGCTCTAACACATGAGATTGCGAGCAAGAAACAGGCAGATGACCCCACCATGGAAGATGACTACACCAAAACAATGGGTGATCTGGAAGGCAATTTAGATGCAAATAGAACCTTACTACAGATCCAACATAAGCTAGAAGGTATCGTTGGTGGTGATACAACATCGAGAGGAGTAGAAGGCCAAGTTCAATATCTCATGAGTGAGGCCATGGAACCACTCAATTTGTGCCGAATGTACAGAGGTTGGCAATCCCATATTTAAACGTGTGTTCATGTCCCCTGAAGAAATAAAATAAATAATTATTAGTTACACTTTGAAATCGCATCTTTTACAGCCCGAGACTGCCAGAGATCTTCCACCATGTCTTTTCGAAGACGTTTGAAAAACAAGCGTGTTCCAGAGGGCTTTGGTATGATTGAAGATGTCATAGATGATTTTGAACAACAAATGCGTGATGCTGTAAATGAAGAGCATGAAGGAAAACGGAGAAATGAAGGGAGTTGGAAAATCCATAGACTGCATTGGGAGAAGAATAGGTTCATTTTTGATCTCATGTATACGCGGAAAGTCATGTCTAGAGAATTGGTATGTATGATTATCTGTCGAGTTGGTTTCTACGTGGGTTGTGATGACGTAACGTTGTTTTTTGTAGTATGACTTTTTGGTTCGAGAGAAAATTGCTGATGGGGCTTTAATATCGAAATGGCGCAAGCCTGGTTACGAAATCTTGTGTTCTCTGCTGGCTATACAAAAGGGAAACCATAACTTTGGGACGACGTCTCATTGTCGTGTCCCTATGAAGAAGAGAGCACCTCAGCAAAGGGTAGCACCAGATGTGCAGACGGGGTGCATTTGTTGTGCCTCTGGAGATGGTCGTTTTGGTGGTCCAATATGGTGGAACACACCCGTAGATGACGACGATGATTCAAAGAAAGAAGGGAATAAGAAAGAGGAGAATAGAGCTGTATGGGTGCAAGAAGGGGATGAGGAGGATGGAGAGGAGGAAGAGGAAGCAAATCCTTCAAAGAGAAAGCGAGTTGGGGACGAAGAAGAAGAATTAGAGCCCGAGGTGTTGGCCCGCTTAAATGCACTAAAAAAAACATCTTAGTAATAATGCACCTATATCTAAAAATCCGACGCCAAAACCATCCTTTTCAGGGCCGCTTTCTCCGCTGCTGCTGCCTCTTTATTCTGTTTGAGACGATGCACCACTCCGGAAGATACAGGAATATGGACGTCTTTCGATTTATCATCTCGCCCACCTTTCTTCATCATGATTTTGAAAGACATTCTATGCGACTCTCCACTAGTATGTGTTTGGTTTGCATGCTTGTGGACGTGAGATCTTGATGCCTCTGCCAGGTTTGTGGTGCCCATTGCCAGGGCCAATTCCCTCTCAAATGAGTCCTCCTCGGCAGATCGGTCAACACTCCTCCTCTCGAGGTCGTCCTCACTTGACCATGACTTTTCAGAATTGAAACATGATTCACTTGAGACTTCTGATCCTTCCAGATCATATGCATTGCTTTGCACGTCAATATCGGACTCGTCTTCCTCAGTGCCAGACTCTGCAATTGACTGAAGTACTTGTTCAGGCTTCCGAGACTTCTCCAAGGCACGAGATTTTCTGATAGCATCCAAGGCATCTTCATGAGTTGAGAATTGTTCTCTTTTTATTTTCAAAACTGAATACATCTCGTCTATGTCAATCTGTAGATCTATTGGCAGTGGTTGCTGCAGCACTATAAATTCCTCAAAAAATACCATGAAACGAATCACAGAGGTTTTGATAGGTTTTGAACGCAGAATTGTATCTCTTGCAGCAATTGCCAGAGCCGTTATAAGCTTTATGCGAAAGAAAGCATCTTGTATCTGATCTCCAACAGTGTAACTTAGCAGGCAATGCATTGTATCCTCTACTAGAGTATTTGGTGCAATTCTATACTTGCACAAGACTGCTAAAAATCTGACCATGGAAAGCCGCCTCTGATTGTATTCTGCAATGACGGGAATAAATATACGTCAGAAACTTGTAAACATGCTATATCTTGCACATATACGTACTCGTGAGTGGCTGTTCCATGCCACACATGATTTCTTCCATCACTTGATCAATAATATCAACAGGGAAGGAGGGATAAAAACGACCAAGATTTTCAAGCACAAGAGCAAGAACAGATTGTTGGTCATGTCTACCTTTTCTCGCAGCAGACATCACCTTTTTCGCAAGGTATGGAGAATCTTTTTTCCAAGTGATTCTCCGCAATTTAGAGCACACAGATGCCACATTCTCTTGGTTCAATTCTATGTAGATCAGGCTTCGAATATATTCCTCAACTGGGCTTCTAGATTTTCTTTGAATCGTGGTATCCATTGCATACATTGAAGCTTGAGAAGCAAGTATTAGCTCTGACTGGCGATTGTCTAGATTTTTTGCAGTGTTTAGCTTTATCATGATGTTCATCATGTTGACCATCCTCTCACTTGTGTCAGGGCGTTTATACAAATATCTCCCACAATTTTGAATGAGACAGCACGCTGTATCAATATTATGCCTCGTAAAGTCATCAAATAATGATCTCAGCTGAACAAATACCTTTCCAGGGGGGTACACTCCAAACTTCACCAGTTCTGCAATGAATGTTGCATTTCTGAGCCTGGGCTCCACTGTGCTGGTGGATATATCAAGCTTCTTTTTCAGACCGAAAAATTCTCTTTGCAGATGGATCAATGTATGTTCCTTAATTATGGGAAACCATGGAGACAGAGATGCTATGATTCTAGAGTAATATGGGAGCAACTGGATTGCTCCAAATGGAGGTCTGGAGAGGGCTGCTGCAAGAAGTTTTTGAGAACTTGACTTTGACCCATTAGCATAGCAGAACTCAATTGCAAAGGAGTCACATGTTTCGATTGATACACATTCAGGAAGTTTGGAAATCAGTTCTCTCAATGAGATGTTTGAATCACTCTCTAATTTGTTGACTGTTTGATCCTCAAGTTCCTCGTCAATGTCAATATCCATAGATTCTTCCTCATTCAATTCTCCACTGGTAGAACCTTCCCCTATCTCCTCTTGATGTTGTTTTCCAAGGAGAATAGAAGGTACAAGTTCAGATATACGCGGCAATTCGGTATATAAAGCCTTATCATCAGGATCATCAAATACAAGGTCAGCAATTTGGGTATTTGTTTCCACCACCCGTGCAAAGCTCTGTTCTTCATACTCTTCACTTGGAATTATAAAATCTGGAGGTTTTTTACCCATGGTTGTTGCTAGAGAGCGCATCGCTTTGTCGAAGATCTCAAACTGGTCACAGAGAACCTTGTATTGGTCTACCTTTTTGTCTGACAAGTCTCCTCGTGTATTTATGATGGACTCGTTATGCTTTTTCGTCGTCAACAGTGAGGACCAAAGATTTTCCAAGGATCCTGTCACATAATCAAAGTATTTGTACATTCTGTCCTTTATTTTACCTTGCTCACTCTCTGATAATCTCCAAAGCTCTAGATACTTATTGGTGCACAGGCACATTTTTTCTTCACATGAAACCGCCTCTGAGTTATCTCTTTTCGCTGCCATATCTCTCACAAGGACTTCATTTGGATATACGTATATTGGTTCGAAGAGATTTTGCCTTCCAGCCTTGAGAAACGCATTGACTAAAGGCAGGACAATGTTTGAAGTTTCTGCATCCATAGCCACTTTCATCTCTGTCAACGAACGCATTACCGAAAATATCGATGAAGATATCTTTGATGATATTGTCCCAGTTTGAATGAAAGCAAAGAATAATCGGATATATATCCTTTTCGTCCGAGCAAGAGTACTGGGTGATGTCAACAGATGCACCAACCTTTCCTGCAAGATCCCACTGAAATCCTCATACCGCTGGTACAACATACTTGCAACTCGTACGACCGATTTAATATCTTTCATTTTGATTGGAGCCTCCAAGATTGCAGTTACTGCTTCGCTGACATACTGCATATGCAAGAGACACAGTGGATGACAGCCTGAAAACTCTAAAAACAGAAAAATGTACAACCCACCTTGCTCTGATTCACTTTATCTAGATCAGCCATAATCTGAACAGCATTTGACTCTTGAAGAGTTTTTAATTTACGAATTGCAGCCGTATTCTTCTTCATGGAGGAATCTAATTTCTTCGACTCAACCAGGGCACGCCTGGTGGAGCTATTGCATGAGGCATGAATCTCTTGAAGGGACTTAAGTTCCTCCACCCATGCAAAATCTTCATTCACAGCTGCATCACAAGACTGCACATACAACACTCGTTAAATGATTGGCCAACTCGTCGTCAACATGCATGTCAAAAAAAATCAGCAAGGCAGGAACCCTTGAGAAGAATGTCAGACATATATATTCTAGGGATGTATAGACAAACGGATATATCACTCACCAAGACCTCAGTATCATGTTGCATATCTTTTGACATCCTGAAGCATGTGAAATATCCTTCCAAATACACGCGCTACACGGAAACCTTCAGGGATGGCAAAATCACCAGCGCTGTCATGGACAGTAGTCAGTGATAATCTATTGCATTTGTATTCATATATTGATAGATAAACACAAAAAATAGATCAATAAATAACGTGAAGATCGTAATTGGTCCGAGTTTACGTTCAAGTTGACTTGAGCCAGTTTACCAGTACTGGCCTCCATTCATGGAGCAATGTCAATCTTGACAATGGAGCTCTACATTCAAAATTTTGATGAGGTCTACTCTGCTTCTATCATCCTGTTTGGGGTGAAAAAGGCAACACAATTAATACGATGACTGATATTACATCATTAACAACATAATATATCTGCCTGCAAAACAGACGTCTCACAATTAGATGGACAGTTCCAATCTATTCAACCGAGCAACAGTGGTTGGCATTCACCATCATTCAAGCCATATCCACTGTCACACTTCTTACATTCGGTCCAAAGGTCAGAACAGTCGGCGCAATTATCGTCTGTGCAATCGACACAGTTTCC
>PJEL010001917.1_pt1 | contig 19902 bp, 13 predicted proteins | sample 1853271 | NCBI WGS metagenome assembly PJEL01 (sample SAMN08108733, study PRJNA415343) | Invertebrate metagenome, whole genome shotgun sequencing project. | host: Globobulimina | place: Sweden: Gullmar Fjord | collected 2015-08
CATGATAGATTTGACCCAATTGTTGAAAGAGAATACTAAAATCTATGTCCAGTCAGATAACAAAGCAACACTTTGCTGTCCGGATTGTACAAAATCAAAAACAGTCAATGTTGAAAAGTTCAAAAGAAAAAATAGAAATATTAAAGCTAAATGTGGTTGTGGAGTAATATTTGAAGTGGTTCTTGTTTTTGTCTGTGAAGACAAAAAACATGAGGTCCACAATCACATTACAAATCTTCTTGAAGCACAAGATCCACACAAAATGAGAGTAAAAAGTAGTGCAACCACCTAAAAACATCCCTTCCTGAATTTATCTTGACCGGAATTCTATTCCGGTCTTTATTATTTGTTAATCTCAAGAACGTAAAAAAATATTTCTAATGTAAAATTGCATCAAATATTTGACTCTACTTTGATTATTATCCATTTCACTCGTCATAAATTCCTACTTTCAGGACATTTTTTTCAGGTTTTCCGGACATGCTGTTGGGCGCATAGCTTTCGCTACCCAAAACCAACAAGTCAAAACGGTACATAACAGTCTGATTTACTGATGTTTTTTAAATAAAGAAAACTAATGGTACGTGCCTTGCTATTGACTACCAATAAATACCAATGGAGTTAACAAAAAAATATAAAACTTATACTCATGAGGCATCAAAATGACCAAGAAAGAAGCATTGCAAATACTCATGTTAAGTCCACTTTATTACAGAATGAATTTGGGCGAACGGAAAGTTTTGGTGAACGAATTTCAAGCAATTTCAAATGAAGTTATTGATGAATCAAAAGTACCTGTTTTTGAGTTGATGGAATCAGTCAGCCATTGAATTACATTGAATGCCGAAAAAATTGCACTGTACCTATCAACATTCCAGACTGTTAATTCAGTAAAAAGTAATGCCCAAGGTGCATATTAATTCAGCACGTTTATCATATCATTTTTTTTTATATTTCCGTCTTGAATAACTTTTGCGAAAAGACCTTCTTTTGGCATAATACAATCGCCCGTTGCTTTTTTTATGACACAACCATCATTATGACACTCTTTTCCAATTTGTGTAATCTCTAGAATCGCTTCATTACCAATTCTCAAACGATTACCTACCTCCAACGAATCAAGATGTGCCCCTCTAGTAATAATATTCTCAGCAAAAGCACCATTTTTTAAAGTAGGCAGAATATCTTTTACGTTATCAATGCTTTCTCCAGCCAGAAGAGAAATTTGGCGATGCCACTTCCCTGCATGAGCATCACCTTCAATTCCCCAATCTATAGTAACCTTGACACTATCTTGCTCTTTTTTAACAACACCTTTTTTCTTACTAATACATACTGCTTCCACATAGCTCATCCCAGGACCTCCTATAAAAGATAGACTTTAAAACTACCACCTTTCAAAACTTTTTCTCCAGGTTCTAAAATAATATAACCATCTGCATCAACCACAGAACTAAGCATATGCGAACCCTGTTTTTCTACTTTGGAGATAAGTGGAAAATCAGAGCAATGATAGTCAATTTTAACTCGCATAAATGTAGTCCTTTTACCACTGTTTTCAATTAATTCATCTGCTGCTGCTGTTAAAAATTTCCATTGAAAATCCCTTCCCTGCATTGCGCTGATCAATGGTTTAACATAGTGGCTATAGCACATAAAGGCAGAAACAGGGTTCCCAGGCAGCCCAAACAATAACTTTGCACCTTTTATTGCTGCAAAAAGTGGCTTCCCAGGTTTTTGTTTTATCCTCCAGAACAATTGTTCAAATCCCAAAGACTCAACAGCTGTTTTCACATGATCATGCCGTCCGACAGATACACCTCCGGAGCAGAGTATTACATCAACATCGCTTACCATTAATTTTTCAACTATTTCAATTGTCTTCTGAAGATTATCATCAACATGGTGACATTGGGATACGACTCCACCATCTTCTAAAACTGCGTTATTAAGCATTATTGAATTAGAATCACGGATCTGAAACTGTTTAATAGTACTATCTTCAACAACAGTTAATTCACTGCCTGTAATCAATAAACCAATTTGAGGCTGTCTAAACACTTCAATTTTTTCACATCCGACTGCAACCAATAGAGCCAACTGTCTAGCTCTTAATTTAACTCCTTTTTGAAGAAGTTTATCACCTACTTTAAATTCTTCTCCTGCAAAGCGTATGTCTTGTCCCTTTTTCTTAATGGCAAATATCTTAACGTCTGCGGCTCCTCCTTCTTTTGTATCCTCGACCCGAACAACAGTATCTGTTCCTTCAGGCATCATTGCTCCAGTACTAATACGTATCACTTGTCCCTCTAGTAACTTTTCACAATATGGGATTCCGGCCTGGCTTTCACCTACAACTTGAAGTGTAATTGGTTTATCAAGAGAAGCATTTTTGATATCATTCCAACGAACTGCATAACCATCCATTGCCGAATTAGTACAACGAGGAGAATCATCTTCTGAAAAATAATCTTCAGCTAAGATTCTTCCCAGAGCAGATGAAACCAAAACTTCTTCTCCTGAGGAACACGCCGGCAAGTTCTTTTGCAATATAGATAATGCTTGATTAACAGAGATCATGAGTGTCCTTTTACAATTTTTTTAATAACATGGTGCAAATTTGATTCAGTTTAAAGGCACCATTGAGATGCAGATAGAAAACACTTAACTCAACTTTCAAACTTGGTGTTTTGTGAGTCTTTTCAGGATATTGCACCAATGAAACAACCCGTAATTCGTCTTTCCGGCATGTTTTTAGCCGGAATCCAGGGTCTAAGCCTGTTTAAAGATTCCTGGATTCCGGGGCAAGCCCGGAAAGACTTCGTGGGCATTGCTAATTTTTTTCGAACATTCAACACGTTAAGCTAACCCGGAAAGTTGTGCACTTAAGAATCACTAAAAATGAAGTTCAGATAGTTATCAACCACCAATACTTGCCATGGACGGCTGATCAAATTGCTCATTTTCTTTTTGAACAGAATGCCCATTCACTTTCTTTGCTCTTACTGCATTGACAATAACTCTTTTCAGATCATTGATTGAATCATTATTGCGTAACATTGATTTTAAATTAACGACGCCATTATCATAAAGGCAATTTTTCAAAACACCCTCCGGAGTTATTCTTAATTTATTACAAACTTGACAAAATTTTCTTGAATAGCCTTCAATAATACCTATATTCCCTTTAAACTTTGGCAAGCTATAGAGTCTTGCAGTAGTTGGCCCAACCGGTTCAACTGATTCCAGTAGAGGAAAAAGTCTTGTAATTCGAGAATGTAATGTCTCATCAGGATAATTACTCGGCAGATACGACCTTCCAGAAAAAGGCATTTTTTCAATAAATCTAATTGGTATTGGAAACTGCCTGGCCAATTCAAATAACTCTATTATTTCTTGGTCAGTCGTATCATTTAGAACAACAGAATTGATCTTTAAAGGAATGTCTGAATTAACTAAAACTTCAAAAGTATCAAACACTTTATGAAAATAATCTTTTCTAGTAATTTCATGAAATCGCTTCCTGTTCAATGTGTCTAAACTTAAATTAATTCCTGAAATACCAATATCAATTAATTGATCAACATGTGACGCTGCTGCAACCCCGTTTGTTGTTATATGTAGAGTTGAAATTCCTTTCACATTCTTTAAACGATACAAAAAAGGAATAAATCCTTTTCGCACAAAAGGCTCCCCGCCTGTCAATCTAATTTTAGTCACACCAAAATCGGCAAATATTTGTGCTAGAACGAGTAACTCTTCAAAAGTTGAAATACTATTATGATTTAAATAAGGGACGCCAGTTTCAGGCATGCAATAACTGCAACGCAAATTACAACGATCTGTAATGGCGAGACGAAGGTAGGTGACTTTACGACCATATGAATCTATTAAAAAATTATCAAAAGTTTCTGCATTGACACTTTTGATCAAATTGTACTCAGGTTGTTCACATTTGTCGTACATTTACAACTCCTTTCCAAATAAAGGGAGGCTAAGGCCGTTTCCAACCCTGCCCTATCGGCCGCAACCCATTACCATATCACATGATTGTAGGATTTTTGACTCGGAGCATTATGCTTTTACTTTAATGTACTAATCTTTAGAATTAATATACCTCAATTTATTTATTAAAAAGGTATTCAATTAATAGTTCTAATAGAACTATTATGCTTTTTTTTCAAAACACATGCCACTAAAACTTATATCCCACCATAAAAAGACTGCTCAAATAACTAATCAGTAATTATTATATCAAAAAGCAATTACTTTCATTGGGACAACTTTAAAGTTGTTTTAATGACTCACTAACAAAATTAGTCAATAATTACAGATAGTTGTATTTACACAAAGGGAATATTACAATACGTGTTTAGCTAGTAAATTAATTATTGATTAATGAAATTGTTACAAATTAGTATTTAAGAAAAAACATCATATCGAATCTAATTAAATTCAAACAGGAAACTGCCAGGTAACATTTAAAACTTAATTTGTTACCGAACGGTAACTGAAGTATTGATATAGGAGGGGAGGGAACATCTATATATAAGAAATTTCATATCAATATAGTGATATGAATGACTCAAAAAAAAAGCTCCGCAAATGCGGAGCTTTTTAAATGCAACGTAAAACTATATTATTTTATAACTGGACAACATTTTCAGCAGCAGGTCCTTTGTTTCCTTCAACAACATCAAAACTAACACGTGCTCCTTCATCCAGTGTTTTGTATCCTTCATTTTTAATCGCAGAGTAATGAACAAATACATCTCCACCATTGTCTTGCTCAATAAAACCAAATCCCTTAGACGCGTTAAACCATTTCACTGTACCTTCAGACATCTCTAACTACTCCTATTTGCTCGGTTCTCTATAAGAACCATTAATAATATTGCCGGATAATACTACCGGCATACAGATTAAGCAATTATGTCTAAAGCGGACAAAAACACACTATAATCTGTAATATAAAATAATAATTTAGCACATAGATTTATAAAATCAAACATTTTTTGCCAGGTTTCTAGTTTTTTTCATAAATAAAGTCGTGATTTATTAATAAATTTCTTTTTTTTAAATATATTTTTTAAAAAATAGAAAACCATATTAATTGTTATTCAAAATCAATATATAATATTATTCCTTTGCCAATTTGACTAAAGAATTGTAAAAAAGACTCTCAAATTTGAAGGGGTTAAAACATAACCAAAACCACAAATCAATTTACTAAAGGGTGCCTTGAATTATTAGGATTTTTCGTTGAGTGTCGGAGTGTCAAAATTGAAAAGCGCCCTTAACGGCAGGGCACTCTTTTTAGTACCCCTTGAGGGGTATAAACTCCACACACATATTTTGTATGTGAGCATTTTTAAATATTGACAAAAACGCCACACTCGACGGAAAAGTCACATCAAGGTGGCCTAAAGCTTATTCACGACTTAAATAATTAATTCACTCTCCTTACTCGTCTTTAAATAGGTGTTATAATGGCCAATACAGTCCAGCAACTCTACCGAAAAATCAATAACAACATGGAATACTGCTTCAATATTGAATCGACAGAACTGCTTGCAGAGAGTGATTTGCAAAAATTAAAAGAATTGTTCGCCGATGGCTTCATTGAATCAACTGTAAAAAGTACTCCTAGTTTCACCGGTGATCGTGTAATCGAACTTGGTCCACGACTAAACTTTGCTACTGCCTGGTCTTCCAATATGGTTTCCATATGCCACGCCATTAATCTCAACAAAATATGCAGAGTTGAAAGATCCAGAAGATTTCTTGTTTCTGAATCGCTTGATCTTGATCAATTTGTAAAAACCAACCACGATAAAATGACAGAGTGCGTGTACCCTCACCCCTTAAATTCATTTGAAAGTGGTATAGTTCCTGAAAAAGTATACGATGTCCCTCTTAAAGAGAAGGGCCCAGAAGCACTCTTAGACATACCCGGCATTTCAATGGACGAATGGGATAGAAATTTTTACTTCGATTATTTTGTTAAAAAACATGATCGAAACCCTACTATCGTTGAAATAATGGACTTAAACAATGCCAATAGTGAGCACTCTCGGCATGGCTTTTTCAGGGGTGATCAAATCATCGATGGGCAAGAACAAACTGAAAACTTAATGGAGGTTGTACAATCAACTCTTACAGCCAACCCAGAAAATAGTGTAATAGCATTCAAAGATAATTCGAGCGGGATCATAGGAAATAAATTTGAAACAATTACACCTTCTGTTCCAGGGTCACCCTCCCCTTTTTCCCAACATAAAGCCTTTTACCATATTATATTTACAGCAGAGACCCATAACTTCCCAACTGGTGTAGCTCCTTTTCCTGGTGCAGAGACTGGAACCGGAGGCAGAATACGCGACATCCAAGGCACGGGCAAAGGTGGATATGTAATAGCAGGAACAGCTGCTTACTGCGTAGCAAACCTCCATATTGATAATTACGAAATGTCGTGGGAGGAAAAACATTCGTGCCCTTCTAATCTTGCCAGTGCTTTAGAAATTGAGATAGAAGCCAGTAATGGTGCTTCTGACTATGGAAATAAATTCGGTGAACCTCTTATTCAAGGTTTTACACGATCCTTTGATTTACGCTTAGCAACTGGTGAGCGTTGGGGATACCTCAAACCAATTATGTTTACTGGTGGTATCGGGCAAATTGACCATCGTCATACAGAAAAAGAAGCTGAAGAAAAAGGCATGCATATTATCCAGGTCGGTGGACCAGCTTATCGTGTCGGATTCGGAGGTGGTGCAGCCTCCAGCATGTTACAGGGGGACAATGTTGAAGATCTAGATTTCAACGCTGTCCAGCGTGGCGACGCTGAGATGGAACAAAAAATGAATCGGGTAATTCGCGCCTGTAATGAAATGGGTGACAAAACTATAATAGATGTAATTCATGACCAGGGAGCCGGTGGCCCTGGTAATGTTTTAAAAGAACTTGTTGAAAAATCTGGCGGATATATTGGCATACGAAACATAAAATGCGGCGACCCCACCATGAGTGTTCTTGAGATTTATGTTGCTGAATTTCAAGAACGTAATGGTTTTTTAGTACGTCCAGAAAACTTAAAAAAATTCCAAGCAATATGCCAACGTGAAAAAGTTAATTGTGAAGTTTTAGGGCAGGTTACAGGAGACTTACGATTTGTTGTACATGATGAATCTGATGGATCAACCCCTGTTGACCTGGAACTCACAGAAGTACTAGGCAACATTCCAACAAAAACATTCAAAGATAGTAGAATTAAAGCTGACTTGCCGCCAGTTTCTATTCCTAATAGCATAACTGTCTCAGATGCATTAGCCAAAGTATTACGCCTTGTTTCTGTTGGTTCAAAACGATTTCTGACCAATAAAGTTGATCGCAGTGTATCTGGTCTTATTGCTCAACAACAATGTTGTGGCCCTTTACAAACTCCAATCAGTGACGTAGCTGTTGTAGCACAAAGTCACTTTGGGCAATCTGGAGCCGCATGTGCAATTGGAGAGCAACCAATCAAAATGATCTCTGACCCATGTGCCGGAGCCAGGATGTGCGTTGGCGAAGCAATAACCAATTTACTTTGGGCAAAAATTGAAGGCCTAAAACGCGTCAAATGCTCTGCTAACTGGATGTGGGCTCCTAAACTTGAAGGAGAAGGTGCTGCTTTATATGACGCAGCATGTGCTATGCGCGACACAATGATTGAACTTGGTGTTGCTGTTGACGGCGGGAAAGACAGTCTATCCATGGCAACCAGAGTTGATAATGAAACAGTCAAGTCTCCACGCCAATTAGTAATATCAGTTTATGCTGCCATGGACAATCTTAACAAAGTTGCTACCCCAGACATCAAACAACCAGGTCAAAGTTCTCTTATCTATATAGACCTGGGTCATGGGAAGAACCGGCTCGGAGGTTCTGCTTTAGCACAAGTCCTAAAACAAGTTGGGTCAGATCCTGCTGATTTAGAAAGACCAGACCATTTATTAAAAGCTTTTGATTTGATCCAAAACCTTTTAGATAATGAGTTGATTTTAGCAGGGCATGACCGCAGTGACGGTGGCATAATAACCACTATTTTAGAAATGGCCTTCACAGGCAACTGCGGCCTTGATCTCTCTTTGACTGGTGAAGGTCGTCCAATAGAAAATCTTTTCTCAGAAGAATTAGGTCTTGTCTTTGAATGTTACAATAAAGACTTGCAACAAATTAAAGATACTATGGAGGGAATGAGCTTATCCTATCAAGTTCTAGGTGCAACCACGGTTGAAAAAACGATCACTATCCGCTTTAATAATGAAGTAGTCATCGATGAAAAAATGCAAATCTTGCGAGAATGGTGGGAGGAAACGAGTTACCGATTAGAACTATTACAGACTGATAATGACTGTGTTGAAGCAGAGAAAAAAGCAATATTTGACCGCAAAGGCCCTCAATACCGTTTAAGTTTTACTCCTCAACCCACAGAACAACATATTCTTGACAATGAGCGCAAACCCAAAGTAGCAATCCTTAGAGATGAGGGGAGCAATTCAGACCGCGAAATGACTTCTGCTTTTTTTGCAGCTGGTTTTGAACCTTGGGATGTTACAATGACTGACCTGTTGCAAAACAGAATCAACCTTGATTCCTTCAAAGGCCTTGCCGCAGTTGGCGGTTTTTCTTATGCAGACGTACCGGAAAGCGCAAAGGGATGGGCTGCGACCATCCAATTTAACTCTCGGCTCAAAGAGATGTTCAATAATTTCTATTTACGAGAAGACACCTTTTCTTTAGGCGTTTGCAACGGGTGCCAACTCTTTGCACTCTTAGGCTGGGTTCCCTGGCAAGGAATTGATGCAGACCAACAGCCACGTTTTATCCACAACGACTCTAAACGTTTTGAGTCTCGCTGGTCTACTGTTAAAATCCTTCCCAGCAAAGCAATCATGTTAAAAGGTATGGAGGATACTGTTTTTGGTATTCATGTAGATCATGGTGAAGGTAAAATCCATTTTCCTGATCAATCAATTTACGACTCAATCAAAGATCAAGATCTTGCTGCTATCGCTTATGTTGATGATCATTGCCAACCAACAGAAGAGTATCCTTTTAATCCAAATGGTTCTCCCAATGGATTAACAGGTATATGTTCTCCTGATGGACGACATTTAGCAATGATGCCTCACCCAGAAAGAACATTCTTAACTTGGCAGGCGCATTGGCTGCCTGAAAAAATAAAGAAAGAGCTAAAGGCCTCACCCTGGCTAAGAATGTTTCAGAATGCATACAACTGGTGCATGGATAACCAGAACAAAGATTAAATCACCAACTATTGACAATATGTTAGAAATGAAAGGAAGTTTTACTTCGCGGACAGATCAAGACATTTCCGGATAACTTTGCAAAGCTCACCAGCCGGAACTGGTTTTAACAGGAACTCTGTTACACCTGATGCCATTGCTAAATCATGAGTTACTTGGTCATTGTAACCAGTACAGAGAATTGTTGGGATTTCTGGCCTAATCGCATTGCACTGTAAAACAAGATCAAGGCCATTCATTTTAGGCATTGTCATATCTGTAAAAATCAGATCATATCCCATCGGGTTTTGTTTAAACAATTCTAGAGCTTCATAACCGTCATTAGCAATTATCACCGCATAGCCGCAACTTTGTAATATTTCCAAAGTAAATTGGACAATAAGTTCCTCATCGTCCACAACTAAAATTCTTTCATCCCCACCCAGCAAAAAATCTTCTGTTGAATCAATAGCTTCCGCTTCATTCTCCTTCTCTCTATATATTGGCAGATAAATCTTAAAAACACTGCCATGCTGCTCAGTACTTTGCACATCAATGAATCCGTGATGACCTTTTACTATTCCGTGTACTAATGACAAACCGAGACCGGTCCCTCCTTTTGCAGCACTGGAGGTATAATAAGGCTCAAATATACGAGAAATTGATTCTTTCGGAATACCATGCCCTGTATCAACTACCTGCAAACAAACATAATCACCAGGGTGCAAACCATCTGTAAATGATTGTTGATCTGAGATTGTAACATTAGTCAAAGAGACACTTAAAACCCCACCATTTTCAAGCATTGAATTAGACGCATTAGTACATAAATTCATTACTACTTGATGCATCTGAGAAGGCACGGCTCGTACTAATCCACAACTAGGATCAATATTCCTTTCAAATTCTATTGATGTAGGAATTGTTGCCCTTAAAAGGTGCATGGCTTCTTTAACAATCAAGGTAATTTTACAAACCTTTTTCTCTTCCTCAGTATGGCGGCTGAATGTAAGAATTTGTTGAACTAACTCCTTTGCTCTATGCCCAGCCTGTAACACTTTTGAAACTTTTTTATGTATATCAGGCAGGTCAGCAAGCTCTTTTTGAGCCATTTCAGAGTAACCGATAATTCCAGTTAAAATATTATTAAAGTCATGGGCAATCCCACCCGCCAAAGTACCTATTGCCTCCATTTTTTGTGCTTGTCGCAAATGCTCTTCTAGAGCAACTTTTTCCTGCTCAGCTAATATCCTCTCTAACTCAGAAGAGGCTTTAGCAGCAACTAGGTCTAAAACCATTGCCATCCGCGCTGGTGGAGAAACATCTGATTTTGAAATAAAACATAGAATCCCAATAGGTTCTGACTCACTATTGTTCAGGGTACAACCAATAAATCCTTGCGCTTGAAGATCTTGCAAATATTGTTGATGAGGGAATAATAGGCAGATATCTTTGTCAATCGTGAGTTCCCCTTTTCCCAAAACGACATCAAAAGCTGAACCTGCCAGTGGTTGACTTATGTTTTGCGCTTTCTGTTGGTCAACAAACAACGATACTGTTTCAATAAAATTATCAGTATTATTAACTCTTGCAATCAAACCATGCTCAAACCCCAACCACTGACAAACACCTGTGATAATATTATCAAATGCCTGCAGCCCGGTAGCTTGAGCAAGCCCCTTAATCAAGGTCTGAATTATATGTTCCTTTTCCTGGTTTTCTCTACGAATCTCAACTTCGCGCAATTCACGCTCAACCGCAGGCCCAAGCCTTCTCAAATCATCTTTTAAGATGAAATCCTTGGCACCAGCCTTCATAATTGCAACGGCAGCTTCATCACCAACAGAGCCAGAAACCATAATAAATGGAAGGTTATGATGTGAATTAACTATTTGAAGAGCTGAATGACCATCAAGATGAGGTAATGAATAATCAGAAAGAACAATATCCCAGTCGCCAGAAGAGAGTGCCATTTTTAACTCTGTAGCAGTTGCTACTCGCAAGGATGCAGGGCTAAGACCAAAGTTTTTTAGATTCTCAACAATTAACAATGCATCATCTGCATCATCTTCTATTTGAATAATCTTTATTTTTTTTTCAGATTCATCTTTATCTGGCATATTTTTTCCATTTGCGATCAATCAGCAAATAATGTGGCTTAAAATTAACCTTGTAACTCATTGATTTAACATCATTAATAAGATATCCAAGATAAACATATTTAATAAAATTCTTACGAGCAAATTCGGTAAGATAAAGAATATTATAGGTTCCAGGACTTCGCTCTGCTTCATCTGGATCAAAATAAAAATAAACACAATTAAGCGCATTGGGGAAAAAGTCTACAATGGAAACACCTACAAGTCTATTTTCTGACCAATATTCAACCTCATAAGTAACATCGAGACTGTTGACAAAAAAACCAGCATAGTATTCAATTGCAGAGTTCCCTTTCCCTGGGAATCTCTCTTGTAAAAATTTGTCACATATGGCCAGTTTTTCATTAGTTATCGTTAAAGGCTCAATTTTAACAATTAAATCATTATTCTTTCGAAAAACCCTTTTTTGATTTCGGTTCATATCAAACGTAGACGCATCTAACCGTATGGGAATACAGTCCTGACAATTTTCACATGCCATACTGTAAATATAATTCCCATTGCGGCGATATCCTGACTCTAAAAAAAACTCAAAAATATCGTCGGGTAATACACCAAACTGCGCTTGACGATATACTGCCTTTTGTTCCACCCCATAAGGGCAATCAATAACAACATCATAAAAATATTTATCAAATTTACTACTCACAGTTATTTTCCAAGATCAAAATGAAATTTTCCAAATCGTTTTTATCCCCTTCCTGATAACTTTCAGGGTAAAGCAATGCAGACATAAAAAAAGGGCTATTTAATTCTATTGCCAAATCAGCACTTGCTGCAAATTGTCCAATTTGATCCGATGCATATTTACGTATGGCAGGACTGCATTCTTGAACCAATACAGCAATTTCATCAGCAAGACCACTTAATAAAAATGCCTTTTCTCGTATACAAATTAAATATTCATCTTTATTATTATCTTTGTATAAAGCTGTTGTCGCCTTGCTTTCAACATCCCTAATGTGCGTTGCTACCTCTATCAACCTTTCAATTGTCATATTACATGCTGCCACAGAAACTCCATTTAGATCTCTAAATTAATTCGTAACGAGTAAGTGTACTAATAAAACGATATTATTCACCTTAAATTTTAAACACAATTTACGCATCAGCAAATTTCTTTGCTAGATCATTATCAATTACATACATACATGTCTCTTTAGCCCCTTTTTGGGTATAGTGATAATGCTTATCAAGATTATTGATCAAAAAAGTAACATCATCTTGTACCTTTTGGTCATAAGTCTTAAACGACTCGGTATTATAATCCCTGATAGCAAGCCTAAAGTTCTCATTCTCCAAAAATGGCTCCAGCACTTTTTCTTTTAAGTTATACACATACCTCTCGTGAAGTTCATGATATAATTTAGTCTCAGAAATATCTTTGCCTTCCTGCATTATTTCTTGGCTTAATGAATTTGAAGTGTATTCTCTCTGTGTATCTTTCCTAAAGGTTTTGATGTCTGTATCTGTCATCAACTTCGATTCAATATCACCCAAAAAACTCTCCGTAATATGTAATTTCTCACCCGTATATTGACAAACTTCCTCAGAATCCAATTCAAAATTGATGGCAAATAAATAATTTTTAATCTTCTTAGCAATCTGCTCTTCATTATAATAATAAAGACATTCCTTAACTTCGTGCAGAATTTTATGATCGTACATATTCAACAGAGAGTCTAAAAATCCTTCTGGAACTTTTATCTCAAGATCCTTCATAAAATTATGGAAGAAGGTGCATACCATGGGCATAGTAATCAAACGATCTGACTTGGCATAGTTGGAATAAAACTCGTTAAATATCTTAATGGAATCACGTCCAGAAAAACCTTGTCGCCCTTCATGCTCTGACTCTTGTATAATGCTACTTCTTCTTTTTGCATTAAAAAGGCGACGGTCTTCTTCAGAAAGCCAGGTGGGAATAAACCCTGTGTATATCTCCATCTTCAAAAGCAATAGATTCTTATCACAAAAAAGTGAGTATTTTTCTGGATTTGGTATCCACTCAAGCATCGCCTTTGAGACTGGATTCATACGGCTGGCAATAATTACCCTTGCAAAATTATGTAAAACTGTCGGCAAAAAATTGCCATCAATGTGTCTGCCAAAAACATGCTTATATACTTCAACTTCAGTTTTTATATCCATTATGTAAGAGATATTGATATATTCAATCCGGTCAGAAAACGATTGAAACTCAGCAATTTTCTCCTTGTCCTCGGGGTTCATCAATGCAAACAGTAATGAGTTAACATTCTCCTCAATATCTTCAACTTTATGAACCCCTTCACTTATAATGTTATGTAATTCAATCAATCGATCTGTATTATGCCCCTTTATATCCATCAGGGCATAAATTCCATTGTTAGTCTTGGCATAGTTTGAAAATATATATTTTACCCGATTTGAATCATTTAAATATTGATTGATGTATCGTTGTAAAATCTGGTTACTCATCACGTTATTACGAATGGGTTTATCACCTGGATTAAACACACTTATTCCTTCACCTAAGCGTCGATTAAAAACATATGGCCTGACGTATAATCTTCCTAAGACCCTTAGAGGATTTTTCATCTTCGCAAGCAATGCTTCATACAAAGAACTGCAAATAGTGCAAGGTGTATCCTGAAATATCCATTCATATTCTTTCTCTGTAAAAAGTTTCCATTTAAACTCATCATTTTCAAAAACATCATCAAAGAATTTTCTCCGATAATGTTTCGGGATCATTAGCAATGGATTATCATGACTCGGGCAGCTAACCTCTAAACAAGCCTCTTCAGAATGTTGGTTAAGTCCGTTTGTATGATCTTGAGGTAAATCACTTCCTTCCTGTTTTAATAGCCAAATCAACTTTGCAAGAACCGGTTGCTCCTCTATCCTTGCTACATCTCCTAAACTTTTGCGATTAAAACGCCAAACAGTCTCATACATCATGCCATCTTCTGTGTTGACATATTCCTCAAACTTTCTAATCAAATTATTAAAAAAAGTGCTCTTGCCACTGCCATAAGGGCCATCAAAAATATATATCTTGTTTTGTTGAGCACCTATCTTTAAGGATTCAATATGATTAATAAGTCGATTGGCAAAAAGACGATCAGCAAAAAATGGATGGTCAGCGCCATCAACCAACAATTTAGAAAAATCGTAATCAATATAGTTGATGGATTCAGGATCTTCTGGGTATTCGTCTTCACCTTCACCTATGTATGCCTTAAACATGTCATGAAATACCTGAAAGACATTACGAATAACCTTTTCAGGATTTGCAGACATATTCTTTATATATTCCTCAAAGGGGATAAGCGGATGCTGGTTAAAGTCATCCAGATTATGGCTCAGGTTGTGCATCGCTTTTCGAAGTCCTTTCATAGCCTTAACCCACCACTTTCTTGGTTAGTTTTCTATTACGCATGGTGTATTGTACACGTTGCCATTTTATCTGCTCGGATTCAGAACCGTCATCACTTCCAGCTTGCGTGCTTTGACCAAATAAGATATCAGGTCCTTGTGGTCTCTTTTGAGGTACAACCTCATTGGTTTCAAGTTGTACGGGTGCTCCCCAAAGAAATTCCACACCAAGCATTGTATTGGTTATAAAATCATTAACTAGAGGCTTCCCCTCAAAAACATGATCAAGGCATAAGGTCTTATTATCTTCTCCAACATGAAATGTAATATGAGGAGGATGATAAAGTGAATCGGTAACCATTTGCCTGTAATCTTCGGCACTTCGACTCTTTACATAATATTGCCACACCATACGCTCTTCATTTAAGCGTTTTCCTGCCACAAATATTTTATAACGATCAACAAAATCCTGGTCTATAAATCTATTAACAAACATCGTGTCACTATAATCTTCTCTCACTTGAAAGATATACTCTCGTCCTCGACCAGTTTTCTTGTCATAATCCTCCCTGGCCTTCCGATCTGTCTGTTTGATAAAATCAAAACTCAACCTCCCTTTGTTCGCCGACTCCTCAATATAGCTAAACATCCGCATCCCAAGAGCGTATGGATTTAGACCCACCCTTGGCATGGAGGTCACCCCGGCATTAACTCTTGCAAACTCAACTTCATGCCCATTAATCCGATCATCCTGTAAAAACAAATATTCATGCCAATAACTGGCCCATCCTTCATTGAGAATCTTTGTTCTGATTTGCGGTTGAAACACCAATGATGTTTTTCTGATAACATCCATCACCATGCCCATCCATTTATTATCCTGCTTCTGTATAAACTCAGAATTTTTGCTAATAAACTGGATCAAATCCAATGACTTTTCATCTTTTCCATTAAGACTTTTCAGATATAATGCCTCAAACTCTGGATGCAGCTTATTAATCTCATCAAAAAAAGCCTGCTCAGCACTATCACCAAACTCCTTAACGCACTTATTGTACCTTTCTATTTCCTTGACATAATTTGTAACTTTTACCTTTTCATCATGTTGCAAAAATACATCAAAATAATAATCTAAAATGGCGGACAATTTATCTTTAACTGGTCGATGCAGCGCTCCTAACTCTGAAAAGTAACCAACCTGATTATCTATTCCCCTGGTAAATTCGATTACATAGTCAAGCCATCGTCCCTTTTCAGCTCGCAATTTAGCGATTAACCTTTTATCAGACAGAGCTTGCCCGGCGAAATCATAGTCCCATGTTTGCCTAAAGTATTGATTATTTTGAAAGAAATCGATGTGGCCCAACACATGATAAAATATCATCACATTGAGCCAATCCGGATTATTATCATTATAAAATGATATGGGCGGGCGAGTATTAATAACTGTTTCATAAGGGTTGCCAGGATATAACTCATAGCGTCCCTTTTCTTTGAGGACTTCTACATCATGCACCCAAAAATCATAGAGAGTTGGAATCATGATTTTTGGAGACAATTCCAACAAGTCAATATTGGTTACAATATACTCCAATGTTTCATCAGGGAAAGAGAGGCCTTCGTTGCGTGCTCTCTCTTTGCACCCTTCCATTATCCTCTTGGTGTGCTGATTAATGAGTTCCATAAATAAGCCCCTACGCTCTAGCTAATCAACTTTTTAATACCTTCAATCATTCTCGGTTCATCTGCGTCATGCTGCAGGACATCAAGACGAAGTAATTCTTTTTCCTTCAACAATAAACCTGATTTTTTTATGTATTTTTCAACTTCACTTTTAGTCCCACGACTATAGGCATTCCTTGCAATAGTTATCCCTATTCTATTGGCAAATGTCAGCATTTTCTTCAATTCTGGAATTGTTGAATCCCCTTCTGTATCCCAGTCATCTCCATCTGTGCCATGGAATATGTAAATATTGTAATCTCTATCAAGACTCTCATTTGAAACAATTTCATTCACCAGCTTATAGGCAGATGCGACTTTCGTCCCTCCAGCAACGCTGGAATTGTAATAGGTGTGAAAATCCTTGGCTTCTTTTGCTTCAGTATCGTGCAAAATAAAACGCGACTCAACCTGTCGAGAATATTGATATAGTAACCAACTGTAAAGCATGACATGTTGACTGACCACAAGTTCGGTGGGAGGCCCTCCCATGGAACCAGAATAGTCTCGTATAAAAAAAACAACCGCTTGAGATTCAAAATCTTTTTCTTTCGACAAAATCCTGAACACTTTATCCCTTGGAGCAATTATAAAACCAGCAGGATCAAAGTCATTTACATCTTCAATTTTCCCAAGTTCAAAATTTGTCTTCAGAATGCGCTTTAAGGTCGCCTTCTTGTCTAATATTTGTCCAAAACCTCGATTTTTATCTGTCAGGTCATACGTATATTTTGTTAATGATCTTTTCTTCCCCTTATCTTTTAAATTAGGCAGTTCAAATTTTTCTGTTAAAATTCTCCCAAGCTCATAGGCTGATGATTCTACATCATGTGCCCCCCCTTCACCCTGCCCTGAACCAGATTCACCCGGGCCTTGCTCAGGACGAACCGGCTGTTCGCCAATCACCTCTCCTTCATCACCTTCTCCAGAGCCTCCAGCACTCTCTTCCTCATATTGTTGGGTGACCTTGTCATGGATGAATTTCTCTTCTACAGTAGTCGGTACAACAACAACCTTATCTCCGTTGCCAGAGCCGGGTTTTATCATGCGCCCAACTCTTATCTTACGAGGAAAGCCATCTTCTTCTCTCTGCTTGTCACGATCAAGCAAATCATCTAAAGATCGTATTTGAGCAGAAATACTTACTTGTAAAGAGCTAAATGAATTTAATAGTGAGGAATCATTATAAAGATAAATTGATGAAGGAGACGCAGAATAAGAATTATCAGATCTTTTTTCACCAAACGGATCTGGCAGGCGATGCACCTGTTCCCCTTTGAGCTCAAGTAATATTTTACTTTCAAGCTCACGGGACAGGCCTACTTTCTTTATTTTTTTATAAAGAGAATCAGCGCTCATATTATTACCTTACATTAGTACTAGTTCAACTAGTTATTTTCCATCCGGAAAGTGGCCTTTTTCAACAATCTCTGCGTCAAACTACGGAGTAGCTTGTGCGGCGTACCCACGTACGCCTCCGCGCAACTCCTTGTTTTTCTTGACCTTGTTTAAAAATCCTCACTTCCTAATTGGAAACGACATATTGTAACCATCCGAAAAAAACGACCTTTCCGGATGGACACTAGTTAACAAAAGGAAAAGCAGAAGCTAATTTTCATCCTCCTGGGTACAAAAGTATTCAATTGTTTTCTGGGCGCAGGTTTGACAATATTTAAGTTTGTCCAACATTGTATCAATCATTCGGTCGTACAATTTCTGGTTCTCTTCATTCGTTCGGTTAGCCAATGCACCGATTAAAGATCCTGCCCCGGCAATATCAGATTTAAGCCTTACATCAGTAACCGCTTTAACTAACTCTAAATTGTCCATAAAATCATAGTCTGGCTCAACCGATATTTTTTGACCATAAATCTTTCGTATGGAGGTTCGGAAAGTTTCACGCTGTTCCATGCTTTTCAAACCCATCCGTTCATCAACACTGTTTAAAAAGCGCTCATCAATTTTCAAAGCCTTTAACTCACCAGTTTGAGGATCTTTATATTTCCACATTTTATCAGGACCTAAGTTTTCCGCATCTATGCCAATAATCATATTTACATAGTTCATTACATCTTTACGGATAGCCAAAGGTTCATCCATATAAGCATTGAACATCTCGGTCATTATTCTTTCACGGTAAAGACCTTTACCAAACTTAATGTCCTCTAAAAATTTTGCGCGATCATTGGGCTCAGTGACATAATCAAGCACAACCCGTTCCATAGTTTTAAAAATATCATAAGCAAACATGCACCTGCCTTCATTAGTTTCAGAACTTTCAAGCATCAATTGCATGGACCGCCCCAGGTTTCTCTGACCTAGCCCTTTTTGACCAAATCTTTTTATGATATCTGGATCCTGATTCAGAGTATCAATCACCTCGGTGAGAGTTTTAATACTTTTTTCACCAGCAACCTCACCCGCTGCGAGTTTCAATGTTTCTATGGGAGTAAGTTTTTCAGATCTCGGCAACCGGCTTAAGACAACTGCAACCGATGTGGCGTAATTCAAATTGGGATCTTGATGCATTTGTTCCCCGGCAATTGTTGTTTTCGACTCACTGCCAATTGCATACGCAGTTAACTGTTCCTGCAATTTATAATCAGTATTGTGGGCTACATAACTAATTCTACAACGATCGACTATGGGTGCTTCCTCTTTTTCCGAGAGAAATCGATTAAATTCTGCATTATTGGATGTTGCAACAATCAAAGTGTCAATGGGCCATTTAAAACCATCGATTTCAATACTTCTATTTTGAATTATTCCTAAATAGACCTGCACCAAATCCTTCTTATTTTTATATATTTCGTCAACAAAATGAATGCCGCCTCCAGCAACTCTTGCTAAAGCTCCCCGCCTAAGATCAAAACGATATGGATTGTTTGTGTCAGTAATGTGCATTAACCGCTGAATTGATTCCTCTCCTAAAAGATCAACAGCAGAAGAGGTAATCTTGTCTTTGGCAGGATACTTACCGGTTATCGTGCCAAGGCTCTCAACCAGTGGCACAGGAATGATTTCAATAGACTTTAACATCTGATCGATATTATCGTTAGTGGCTTGCCGAATGTTGTGCCAGATATAGCCACTACAAGCGCCTAAAGGACGATAATCATCATAAAGTGAATCAATTTCTTTATCTTTATAACCAAATTTTTTAATGAGATACTCTTTACTTTGTTCAATTGATTCGAATAGATTCATGGCAAGAACCATTGGATCCTCATAGGTTTGAGATTCAATGGTTTGGATACGACCATAGGTGCCTAATTTATCAAGACCGATAAATCGGAAAGTATACTTTCTGTTTTCTTCTATGCTTAAAAAACTACGATAAAGACTACACAAATAGTCAACAAAATAGGTTT
>PJEL010001918.1_pt1 | contig 19875 bp, 19 predicted proteins | sample 1853271 | NCBI WGS metagenome assembly PJEL01 (sample SAMN08108733, study PRJNA415343) | Invertebrate metagenome, whole genome shotgun sequencing project. | host: Globobulimina | place: Sweden: Gullmar Fjord | collected 2015-08
ACCTGTTTGTCTTGCACCATCGATCAATAATGGCTTGCGCACCGGTTGATTTTTCCATGCTATTAGGGCGTTTAGTAAGTTGCGCTGCATTGTCATTTCCCGCCAATTAAGACTGTTAATTGCCTGTAGTATAACTCAGTCTACACTTTTACGCGCAGAAAAGTGCGGAATTTTACATTTTTATGCGCATAAAAGTGTAATCCGCAACCTTTGGCATTCAGGGATCCATTTCATCGCCTTGGCCAACGCGCAAGCTAAACCTAAAGGTGGGATATAAATCCAATTATATTGAGTAAAGTGGGAATATAGTCCTATATGTAAATTGTTGGAGTTGCTTGGAATTCAAAGTTGGACTATATTCCCATTAACGGTTAAATAGTGGGAATATAGTCCCTTTGGTTGGTGATATGGCTAAGCGTGACTTACACAATGTACTGTTTCCAAAGCAGCGCAAAATCCTGACGCATTTTGGTGAAGACTTGCTGTTGGCGATGAAACGACGTGGTTTTACAAAAAAGCTACTGTGTGAACGTACTGGTTTTGATCATAAAACCGTGAATAAAGTCTTCGCCGGTGATCCGGGCGTTGCCATAGGCACTTACTTGAAAGTGATGGCTGTTCTTGGCATGGAAAGCAACTTTGCAGAAATGGCCGCTCATGATGAAGTGGGTATCAAGCTGCAAAACATAAAATTGCTGGAAGGTTCAAAATGAGCCGTGAAATCGTCGAAGTCTATGCCGACTGGCAGCCAATTGAAGCGCCTTTGCTAATTGGGCTGCTTGCTTACAGTGATTCAAGCCGAGGTGGCGTATTTAGTTTTGCCTACGATAAAGCATTTTTAACCTCAGCCTATCGCTTGCAAATTGATCCCATCCTGTCGCTTCACTCCGGTGAACTCTATAACGATGAAGCCGATAAAAACTTTCGCGCATTTCTTGATTCATCGCCTGATAGATGGGGGCGTATTTTAATGCAGCGGCGTGCGGCGATTGAGGCGCGCAAAGGTATTCGAGCAACAAGTCGATTAAACGAATTGGATTACCTGCTGGGCGTACATGACTCTTATCGGATGGGGGGGATTCGATTTAAGCGAGTAGGCTCGGATGCTTTTTTGGACGACAACTCTGAGTTTGCTGCGCCGCCAATGGCTTCTTTGCGAGAGCTAGAGCACGCAGCAATGCAGATTGAAAAAGACGATAACATCGACAGTGACGAGTATTACCGCTGGTTGAAAATGCTGATTTCTCCAGGCTCATCATTAGGTGGTGCAAGGCCCAAGGCTTGTGTCACAGATGAACAAGGCCACTTGTGGATTGCCAAGTTTCCCAATCTAAATGATACCCATGACGTGGGCGCATGGGAGATGGTCTGTTATGAATTGGCTCTTGCGGCAGGTGTTCACATGTTTCCAAGTGAGATCAAGCAATTTTCGTCACAGCACCATACCTTTTTAACCAAACGGTTTGACCGCGACGGTGAAAAGCGGCTGCATTTTTCATCGGCCATGACACAGCTTCAATACTATGATGGTGAACAATCTCAAGGTGCTAGCTACTTAGAGATTGCTGAATTTATTTCCAATTCTGGTGCACAAACCGCAGCCGATTTAGCTCAGTTATGGCGTCGAATCGTGTTTAATATTGCGGTGTCCAACACGGATGATCACCTGCGTAACCATGGGTTTTTATTAACAAAGAATGGCTGGAAGTTATCACCTGCTTATGATTTAAACCCGATAGTGGGTAAGCATGGCCTGCATCTGAATATTACCGATGCAGACAACGCTTTAGACTACCAGCTAGCCTTTGATGTGAAAGACTTCTTCAGACTTTCGCAAACCCAAGCCACGCAAATTTACGATGAAGTATTAATGGCGGTTAAGCAATGGCAAACCGTTGCTAAGCGGCTAGGGATCAGCCGAGCGGAGCAAGCCATGAAACAATCAGCGTTTAACGTTTAATGAGTCAGTGAAACTATATTTTCATTTTTCAGCAGATAAAGAAGTTTTAGTTTCACTTTATGCTTTGCCTCATACTCCATGTGTTTTAACACTTCGCTCATCCCTTGGGCTTTTGGGGCAGTTTGGGCAAAGCCTTAGTTCACGCCACTTAGCCACGCACTAACTCTGCCCACAGAGCATTTATTGTTTTGAGCACTATCTACAAACTGGGGCAAGTAGCTACTTGTACCCTCAGAAAGCTGCACGATCTGGGCATTTATCTGCCTACTGCGTCCGTTTAGTACTGGCAAACTCCTAACTGAACTTAACAGATCAGTGAGGAAGCAAACGATGAACCCAACTACACAATCATCCACCACATCAACACACCCAGCGCGTCAGCAGCGGATTTTGCGCTTGCCCGAGGTAAAGGCCAAAACAGGCTTTGGCCGCAGCACCATTTATGCCTTGATGGCCAACGGTGAATTTCCCCGTTCCATTCGTATTGGCGCGCGTGCGGTGGGCTGGTTAGAAAGCGATATCGACCAGTGGATTGAAACCCGCCGTATCGGTGCTGCTTATGGCCGCGGATAAACCATCAGCATCAACCCCGTTACCTGCAAGTGAGATGAATAACAGCGCGCCAACATTACCGCCAGGTTTTGCCTATAACGCGCAAAACTGGCTGGTGATGCAACCGGCAGGGCAAGATAGCCCAGTTAAAATCTGCTCTTGGTTGCAAGTGGCCGCCCGTACTCGCGATCCGCAAGGGGACAACTACGGTTATTTATTGCACTGGTTAGACGATGACAATCGCCATCGCTATTGGGCCATGCCAGCAGAACTATTGGCTGGAGACGGCAGCGAGTACCGTCGGATATTACTCAGCCGAGGCATGCGGCTGAGTAACAGTGTCAAAGCGCGGCAGTTGCTCTCGCTGTTTATTCAACAAATGGGCGAACTGGCCACGCAAAAAGCCATTAGCGTGAACTGCATTGGCTGGCATCACCATGCTTATGTGCATCCGCGCCTCACTTTTTACCCAAGTGAACACAGCAACAATCCGCGCATGGTGCTGCAAACCATGCACCCGATAGAAGGCTTTATTCAACAAGGCAGTAGCGACAGTTGGCGGCAGCACGTTGGCCGTTATTGTCTGGATAACCCGCTATTAATCGTTGGAGTTTGTGCTGCACTGGCTGCCCCTTTGTTGCACTTGTGTGGCGTAGATGGTTTTGGTTTACACCTCTACGGAGCCAGCAGTACTGGTAAAACCGCGGCGCTGTATCCGGCATTATCAGTTTGGGGCGAACCCAATCAACTACGCCACAGTTGGCGTGCCACGGCCAACGGTTTAGAAGGCACAGCATTAGCGCATAACGATGCCTTACTGGCGCTCGATGAAATGGGCGAAGTTGATCCAAAAGAGGCGGGAGATGTCGCTTATATGCTTGCCAATGGCCAAGGTAAAACCCGTGCAGGCAAATACGGTGAAATGCGCTTACCCGCCCGTTGGCGCTTGGTGTTTTTATCCACCGGTGAAGTGACGCTCGAAAGCCATCTTGCCAGTATCGGCAAGCGCGTAAAAGCCGGCCAGCAAGTGCGCGTGATTGATCTCAGTGCCGATGCCGGAGCGCAAATGGGCGTGTTTAACCATAGCCATGGCATGAACGCCGCCGATTTGGCCGATCACCTAAAACAACAAAGTCGCCAACATTACGGCAGCTTGGCTTTGGACTGGTTACGGTATTTAACGCAGCACAGCGCGCAGGTGCGACCCGTTTTCCAAAACGTACGCCAACGCTTTTTAGCCAGCTTACCAGCCGAGGCTGACGGCCAAGTGCGCCGAGTCGCCGAAAAATTTGCCTTACTGGCCAGCGCTGGGTTGTTAGCCATTCAAGCCAAAGTACTCGATTGGCCAACCCAAAGTGTCGAAGCTGCCTGTTTAAGCCAGCTTAACCAATGGATACTTGCCCGCGGTGGTGTGGCCGCCAATGAAGACCAACAAGCGATTCGCCAAGTGCGTAGCTTTATTGAACAGCATGGTGAAAGCCGTTTTACACCTAAACAAATTGGTTACAGCAGCCAAGTACGCCAACGCGCAGGGTGGATAGACACCAGCGGCCCACAAACCCTCTACCTGTTTTACCCAACAGGCTGGCGTGAAGCCACCGAAGGCCTAAGCCCAGATCGCGCAGCCAAGGCACTGATGGCCGCAGGCTACCTAATCCCCGATGGCAACCGACCACAGCGCAAAGTCAGCCTACCCGACAACACCCGCCCGCGAATGTACTGCGTGAAAGGCAGCATCTTGGATGACTAAAGAGGCGATGAATCCTGTGTAGGCTTGTCGCCTTGCAGTGCATCGCCAGTCAACATAAATAGCTAGCGATGCTTGAAGTCCAACACAGACAATACCGCTAGAGGCATTCCCGTGAACCGTTAGCGTACCAACAACCAGCACCGAACGAATAACAAATTCGCTCAATTATTTGGTTTTAACTCAAATAAGTTGAGAATAATCATAATCGTGGTAGGGTAAGCAACAGTGAAAAATCCCCAAGTTTATGGTTAAGAAAACACCGTGGAGAGAGCATGATCCGCTGCCACCTAGCCCGATTAATGGGTGAGAGAAAAATGCGCATTAGCGACGTGATGCGAGAAACCGGCCTCAGCCGTACCACCGTCACGCTACTGTACAAAGAAACTGCGCTTAAGGTGGACTTAGAAGCATTAGATAAGCTGTGCGATTTGTTTAACTGCGATATACACGAACTACTCGAAAAATCGCCTGCGGCCTCCGCTGTGAATGAGAATACAAAATGACCCTAATTAACATCAAAGACCTCGAAGCACACCTATGGCATGCAGCCCACATTATTACCGGGCCTATCGATGCATCGGACTACAAAACTTATATTTTCCCGATCCTCTTTTTTAAGCGCATTTGCGATGTGTACGACGAGGAATTTATCGACGCCATGGAACAAGTGGGCGATGAAGAGCTTGCCAAAGGCGACATGTTTCACCGCATTCAGATTCCACAAGAGTGCCACTGGAAAGACGTTTTTGCCGAAACCAAAGACATAGGCCAAACCTTAAAAGATGCGTTTCGCGGTATTGAACTGGCCAACCCAAAGCTACACGGCATATTTGGTGATGCCAGCTGGACCAACAAAGAACGCCTGTCGGATGAACTCTTAGCTACCTTGCTTAACCATTTCAACAAAGTGAACCTGGGTGTAGCGTCTGTACGCGACGATGATATGGGCCGAGCCTACGAATACCTCATCAAACGCTTTGCTGATAAGGCCAACAAAAAAGCCGGTGAATTCTATACCCCGCGCACCATTGTTCGTTTAATGGTTAACATCCTAGACCCGCAAGCGGGTGAAAGCGTCTACGACCCAGCATGTGGTACGGGCGGGATGTTGCTTGAAACCATCCATCACGTAAAAGAAAACGGTGGCGACCCACGCCTGCTCAAGATCAAAGGCCAGGAAAAGAACCTCACCACTGAGGCCATTGCGCGCATGAACCTGTTTTTACATGGCCAGGAAGATTTCGACATTGTTCGCGGCGACACGCTGCGCGAGCCGAAGTTTTTGGTGAATGATCGCTTAGAAACCTTTGATTGTGTAATCGCCAACCCGCCATTCAGCCTCAAAGAGTGGGGCTATGATCTCTGGTCTGCCGACCCATATGGCCGTAAGCAATATGGTTTAGCGCCTAAAACCAACGGTGACTTTGCCTGGGTGCAACATATGTTTGCCTCATTAAACGAGCAAGGGCGCATGGCCGTGGTATTGCCCCATGGCGTGCTATTCCGTGGCGGGGCAGAAGGCGCAATCCGCACCAAGCTGCTGCAAGAAAACCGCATCGAAGCCATCATCGGCGTGGCGTCAAACCTGTTTTATGGCACAGGTATTCCTGCCTGTATTTTAGTGCTGCGCAAATCACGCCCAGCCGATCATCAAGATCACGTGCTGATCATTAACGCAGAAGAAATCTTCACCAAAGGCCGTGCGCAAAATACCTTGTCTAATGATCAAGCCGACGAAATTTTTAACATCTATCGTCAGCAAGAAACCGCAGGCCCTAAAGCCGAAGAAATCGAAGGCGTTGCGCGCTGGGTGGCGTTAGCCGAGATTGAAGAAAATGACTTCAACCTCAATATCGCGCGTTATGTACAAAAACCACTGGAAGAAGAAACCATTACAGTGGAAGAAGCGCTAAAAGATTTCCAACAAAAACTGGCCGCCCTAGAGCAAGCCGAAAATGAACTGGAAGCACTGCTGATCAAGGAAGGGTTTGAACTATGAGCAAAAAGCTCACGGTGATGGTGTCATCCACCGTTTATGGCGTAGAAGAGCTGCTCGACCGCGTATATTCACTACTAACCGCCTTTGGTTATGAAGTTTGGATGTCGCATAAAGGCACAGTACCGGTATCGTCTAACGAAACCGCCTTTGAAAGCTGCTTAAAAGCAGTCGAAAAATGCGACCTATTTTTAGGCATCATTACCCCGCAATACGGTAGTGGCGTTGATGCAACGGGACTATCAATTACTCATAAAGAGATGAAAAAAGCCATCGAGCTCAATAAACCTCGCTGGTTTTTAGCGCACGATCAAGTCGTCTTTGCCCGCCGTCTATTAATGGATTTAGGTTACAAAACCCAAGAACAGCGCTCAGAATTGACACTTCGCAAAGGTGCAGCGTCCATTTCCAATATTAAGGTGATCGACTTATACGAAGACGCCACCATGGAAAAACTGCCACTGGATGATCGCCAAGGCAACTGGGTACAAAAGTTCGATCGTGACGACGACGCCAACCTTTTTGTGGTCGCGCAATTCTCTCGCTATCAAGACGTAGAGCAGCGCCTGACCGAACATTTTCAAAATGTCAGTCAAGTGAGCGCCTCAGTAGGAGCAAGCCATGAGTAAAACGGCCGCACAACTCAAGCAACTATTGTCGCTGGGCGAAAATCAAACCCTTGAATACCTTACAAGCTGTGAGTTAAAACACTGCGGTCCGCAAGTATGTGCCTTTTTAAATACCCAAGGTGGATACCTGCTATGCGGTGTCGATGATAAAGGCCAAATCAAGGGTGTAGAGCATGCTGAACAAGTGGCTGAACAGCTCGAAAGCCAGCTTAAATCGGCGATTCAACCGCCAGTGCTGTTTTCGGTAGAAGTACAGCAAGTTGAAAACACACAGTTATTAGTGGTTGAAGTGCCGGCCGGCAAAGACATTCCTTACGCCTTTAACAGTGACATCTACATACGTGCCGGCGAACAAACCCAAAAGGCCGATGTCGATACCATCCGCGACATGGTCATGCGCAAGCAAGTAGAGCCTACCCGCTGGGAGCGTTTGTTCTCGTCTGAACTCGACGAACAAGGTTTATCCTCCAGCGCTTGTAAAAAACTGCTATCCGCCAAACGCATTCCCAAAGAAGTCGCGCAAGCCGAACAAGGCCTACTGCACCAGTTGCAATTGTTATCGCTGGCAAAATACGGCCGCTTAACCAACGCCGCCGATGTGTTACTGGCCAACGCGCCGGGTAAACGCCATCCGCAAGCCCGTGTGCGTGCGGTATGTTATCGCCATAAGGCTGACGACGAATATCAGGATTTACAGCACCTCGATGGCCCAATGGCCGAGGTAATAGAGCAGCTGATTACCTTTGTGATGCGCAATACGCCATCGCGCGCACGCTTTAGCAGCGCTAATAATCAGCGCGAAGACATCCCGATGTACCCAGAACAAGCGGTACGCGAAGCCATTGTAAATGCCTTTGCCCACCGTGATTACAGCAACTTTGCCGGGGGCATTAAGGTTGAAGTTAGCCCAGCGCATCTGAAAATATGGAACTCAGGTGCGTTTCCACAAGGCATCGACGAGCACAAGATTCAGCAAGGCCATATCTCGGTACTGCGTAACCCCGACATCGCCCACGGCTTATACCTGCAAGGCTATATGGAAAAGCTTGGCCGCGGCAGTGTGGTGATCCAAGATGCTTGTAAAGCAGCGGGCCTACCCGCGCCAAAATGGCACTCTGACAGCAGCTCCGGCGTGACTTTGACCCTGTTCGCCACGGAAGTCGCCACGGAAGTCGCCACGGAAGTCGCCACGGAAGTCACCACGGAAGTCACCACGGAAGTTACACGGATGATCAGCCTGATGAGCCAAGAGCATAGCCGCGACGAATTAATGGCATTAATGGCACTGAAAAACGCGGAACATTTCCGTAAGCACTACTTAAAACCGGCGCTGGAGATCACCCCAGCCTTGGTAGAAATGACCATTCCAGACAAGCCAACCAGCCGTAACCAAAAATACCGTTTAACCGCGCTTGGCCAGCAGCTAAAGCAACAAGTACAGCAGCAACTAAGCGATAAGAAGACATCATGAGCGCATTAAATAAGAAAAAATTAGAGGATTTACTCTGGGGCGCAGCCGAGTTTTTGCGCGGCCAAATCGACGCCTCAGACTACAAGCAGTACATCTTTCCACTACTGTTTTATAAGCGCCTGTCGGATGTGTATTTAGAAGAATACACCGAAGCATTGGAGATCCATGAAGGCGATGCCGAATACGCAGCAATGCCCATGTTTCACCGCTTTGATATTCCCCAAGAAGCCCGCTGGGAAAAAGTGCGCCAAACCAGCAAAAACATTGGTGAAGCCATTCAAAATGCGCTGCGTTTAATTGAAGCCAACAACCCGCGCTTACATGGCGTGTTTGGTGATGCCCAGTGGACCAATAAAGAACGTTTACCCGACCACCTGCTATCTGATCTGATTGAGCACTTCAGTAAAATTCCGCTGGGCATTAAGTCGGTTGCTCAGGATGACTTGGGTGAGGCTTACGAATACCTAATCAAAAAATTCGCCGACGATTCTGGCCACACCGCTGCCGAGTTTTATACCAACCGTACCGTCGTGCATTTAATGACGCGCATCATGGGCTTAAAGCCCGGTGAGACCGCCTATGACCCAACCTGCGGCACCGGCGGTATGTTGCTGAATGCGGTGATGGATCTGCGTGAAAGAGGTGAAGAGTGGCGCAGCGTTCATTTGTACGGCCAAGAAGTAAACCTGCTCACCTCAGCCATCGCCCGAATGAATATGTTCCTGCACGACATTGAAGAATTCGATGTGCTGCGCGGCGACACCCTTGCTGAACCCAAGTTTATTGAAAACGATCAGCTCAAGCAGTTTGATGTGATATTCGCTAACCCGCCTTACTCCATTAAAAAGTGGAACCGCGATAAATTCGCTGCCGACCCTTACGGCCGCAACCTCTACGGCGTACCACCGCAAGGCTGCGCCGATTATGCGTTTTACACCCATATCATCAAAAGCCTGAAGCCCGACACTGGCCGCGCCGCTATGCTCTGGCCACACGGCGTCTTGTTCCGCGACTCTGAACAGAGTATCCGTAAACAGGTGATTAAGTCGGACATTATCGAAGCAGTGATTGGTCTTGGGCCAAGCTTATTTTATAACTCTACAATGGAGTCATGCGTAGTTGTACTAAACAAAAACAAACGAAATAAATTAAAAAATCGCGTTTTATTTATAGATGCATCTGAAGAGATTTCAAAAGAACGTGGAAGAACATTTTTATCAGATAAAAACATAGATTCAATTTGCAAAAAATATTTTGAACTTGACCAAGACTGTAATCAAGTAGCAGTTATTGAACTTGATGAAATTCGAAAGAATCACTTCAACCTATCAATGCCACTTTATATTTCCGAAACAACCTCTACGGTCGAACATAACGAAACTATCTCAGATCTCATTGAAAGCTGGAAATCTAATCGAGTGAAGTCAGAAAGGAACGCCAAACTCCTAGAGGAAAAGATATTAAATGGGAGCGCAGTATGAGTCCACTAACAGAATATCAATTGGAAAGCGGTTGGAAGCTATTAAGATTTAGTGACCTAGCCCGAAATATATCAAAGCGCGAAGACCCTGCTACTACAGACGAAAAGATATATGTTGGTTTAGAACATATTGAACCAAGACACCTCAGAGTAAATAGGTTCGGCAGTCCCGGAGATGTAATTGGTCAAAAACTAAAGTTCAATGCCGGAGACATTATATTTGGCAAGCGCAGGGCTTACCAGAGAAAGGCAGCGGTTGCTAACTTCCCTGGAATCTGCTCTGCTCACGCTATGGTTCTTCGTGAAAACAATGAGTTTATTTTCCCTGGCTTTCTAATACATTTAATGCATACAGATGTATTTATGAATACCGCCATTAGGATATCCGAAGGCTCTTTGTCGCCAACCATAAAATGGAAAATACTGGCTGAACAAAAATTTCCCGTACCGCCTAAGAATATCCAGTCGACACTTTTAGATTCACTAACAAAAATTGAGGAAATTGAAAGCTCAATATTCGCGGTTACCAGTTCTTTGAATACATTATTAGCATCATACAAATCAAAACATATGCCAATAAGAACAAAGGCTAAACAGGCTAAGATTGAAAAAATCGGTAATTTTTTAACAGAAAGTAAAATTCCCGGCTCAACCGGAGATGTAGCAAAAAAAATCACTGTAAAGCTATACGGTCTTGGTGCGATTGCCAAAGATGGCGCTTCAGGAAGCGTAAACACAAAGTACTTTTTAAGAAAACCAGGGCAATTTATTTATTCAAAACTTGATTTTCTCAATGGTGCATTTGCAATAATCCCAGAAGAACTTGAGGGATATGAAAGCACTACAGACCTACCATGCTTTGACGTAAAAGACACGTTGCATGCTGAGTGGTTATTGCATTTTGTAGATAGGACAGAATTTTATGAATCTTTTACACACAGCGCAAAAGGGGGACGTAAGGCTAAACGCATATCCCCTCAAGCGTTCCTATCATGCGAATTCCCTTATGTAGACCCTGAAACACAAAGTGAGCACTTGTCTGCCATCAAGAAAATAGTAACTGAAAAGCATTTAATGGAAAAAAAGCAAAAGATCATGTTTAGACTCCGAGAAATGCTCATATCTGGAGTTAAATAATGTTTAACGAACAAACCGTCACAGAAAATGGAATTATCGACCGCTTAAAAGTTTTAAGCGGCGTAAAGTGGACTTACTGCCACGGTGAGAGCCTGCCCAAGCAAGCGCAGGATATCTTCGTTGATGAGTGGCTGAAAGACGCGTTGAGTTCGTTAAACCCTGATATTGCCAAGCAGCCGGATTACGCCGATGAAGTGATTTATAAGTTGCGTGGTGTGGTGCTGGAAGCGCGTCATACCGGCCTGGTAAAAGCCAATGAGAATTTTCATGAATGGTTAATGGCCGAGAAGACTTTGCCATTCGGTGAGAATGGCGACCATATCACCATCAATCTGATTGATTTCGACAATATCAGCAACAACCACTTTGTGGTGTCCCAGCAGGTGCACTATATCGCGGCGACTGAAGTCTATTTTGATATTGTGTTCTATGTGAACGGTATTCCCTTGGTGGTGGGCGAGGTGAAAACCGCTACTCGCCCGAGTGTTACCTGGCAAGACGGCGCTGCCGATTTTATGGGCGGTAAAAAGCACTACTGGAAGAACGTTGAACCCTACTTTGTGCCCAACCTGCTGTGTTTTGCCAGTGAAGGCAAAACCTTCGCTTATGGTGCCATTAACGCCCGGGTAAAAGATTGGGGCCCTTGGCACAATACCGACCTGCGCGATGACATTTTGCCCGGTTTGGCATCAGTGCTGGATAGCTGCGAGGGCTTGTTAAACCCGCAAACCTTATTGCAGTTGCTGGCATCGTTCGCGCTGTTTTCAACGGTTAAAACCGGTAAAAACACGCCACCCAAGCGCATTAAAATTCTGCCGCGTTACCCACAGTTTGAAGCGGCTAAGCAGATTGTTGATCGGGTGCGTAAAGGCTACCCCAAAAAAGGCCTGATCTGGCACTTTCAAGGTTCCGGTAAATCGTTACTGATGCTCTACGCTGCCAAAATGCTGCGCAGTGATAATGCCCTGAAAAACCCCACCGTATTGATCGTGGTAGACCGTCGTGACTTGGACAGCCAAATCAATGAGACCTTTGGCGGTGCCGACGTTAAAAACCTTATCAAAGTACAAAGCTGTAAAAAGCTCGGCCAACATATTGAACATGACAGCCGTGGCATATTAATTACTACCATCTTTAAGTTTAAAGATGTCGAGATAGACGATAGCAACCCCAACGGCCTCAACAGCCGCGATAACATCATCGTGTTAGTGGACGAAGCGCACCGCACGCAGGAAGGTGGCTTGGGCGAGAAAATGCGCTGGGCCCTACCTAACGCGCACTTCTATGGTTTAACCGGTACACCGATTTCCGGTATCGACCGCAATACCTTCAAGCTATTCGGCGCCGAAGAAGACCCCGGCCGCTACATGAATCGCTACAGCTACAAGCAGTCAATCCGCGATGGCGCTACTAACCCTGTGAAGTTTGAGCCACGCCTGGCCGAGCTTCGAGTAGATCGTGACGCTATCAACCAAGAATTTGAGCAACTGGCCAAAGACAACAATCTCGACGAAGAAGAAAAAGCGGCGCTGTCTAAACGCGCTGGAAAATTAGCGGTAATGCTCAAAGCGCCCAAGCGAATGGCCGCGGTGAGCAATGATATTGCCGAACACTTTACCAGCCACGTTAAGCCGAAAAAGATGAAAGGCATGGTGGTGGTGTACGACCGCGAAGCCTGCGTGCAGATGTACTACTTGCTGGGTGAAAAGCTCGGCTTTGATGCCGTTGAAGTGGTGATGAACGTCGATCAGGCACCGGTAAAAGCCGAAGAAGGGGGTAAAAAAGACAAGCTTAATAAAGACTGGCGCAAGTGGCACGACGATTTAGAGCTGCCGATTAAACAAGCAGATTTTGAGCTCTGGCAGCAGATTGATGCCGAAGACCAAACCCAGAAAGACTTAATCGAAAGCTTTAAAGACCCCAAGCATCCGTTGCAACTGATCATCGTAACCGCTAAGTTGCTCACCGGATTTGACGCGCCAATCTGCTACTGCATGTACTTGGATAAGCCGCTGCGCGACCATACCTTGCTGCAGGCCATGTGCCGAACCAACCGCTTGTACGAAACAGACGATGTGCGCAAAGACATGGGCCTAATCATTGATTACCTTGGCGTGTTTGAGAACCTGCGCACCGCGCTGGCCTACAACCCGGAAGAAATCGATGGCGTGGTAGAAGGCATTGAAGCCTTTAAAGAATTATTACCCGCCCAGCTAGAAAAATGTTTGTCTTTCTTCCCGGGCGTAGATCGCACCTTAGAAGGTTTCGAAGGCATCATGGCGGCGCAAGAGTGCCTGCCAACCAATGAAAAGCGTGATGAGTTTGCTGCCAGCTTTGGCGTGTTAGCCAAGCTATGGTCGGCCATTAACCCAGACACCTTCTTAGCCCCGTATCGCAAAGACTACAAATGGCTGGCGCAGATTTACGAATCAGTGCGCCCAGTCGGCCAAACCGGTGCTTTGGTGTGGGCGGCCCTTGGCCCTGAAACCATCAAGATGATCCACGAGCACACCGACATCAATCGCATTCGCGACGATATCGACGAGCTGATCATGGATGAACACGCAATTTTCACCCTGACCGACAAAGAACAAGAACAACGTGCCAAGCGCCTGGAAATTGATCTGATGGGCCGCCTGCGCGGCAGCAACGACCCTAAGTTTGTCGAGTTAGGTGAACGCCTAGAAAAACTGCGCCAAGACTATGAGTCTGGCGTGATCAAAGCCATCGACTGGTTAAAAGGCCTGTTAGATGCCGCTAAAGACACAGTGCAAGCCGAGCGCGAAACCGGCGAGCATGTCGTGACCGAAGAGGACAACAAGCAGGCTTTAACCAAACTCTTCCTGGAAACCCGCCCAGAAACCACACCAAAGCTAATCGGCGATGTGGTTGAGCAGATCGACAAGATCGTAAAAGCCACCCGGTTTGAAGGCTGGCAAAACTCCAACAGCGGCCCGCGCGAAATCCAAAAGGCGCTGCTGGTAACACTGGCTCAGTTTGGTTTGGGTAAAGATAAAGAGCTGTTCCAAAAGGCGTATGGGTATATTGAAGAGCATTATTGATGCAATACGTAGGTAGTGAACTTGAAAGGTTAGCGCTAAGCGACGCAGACCCTAACAACGCTGATTTGTTGGGGCGAAGTGCGTTCAACCGTTACTACTATGCCGCTTTCCTTATCACAAGAGAAACGCTTGGATATATGCAACCTAATTGGAAAGGTACACAACATGCGAATATCCCAGAGCTATTAACCACTAGTTTAAAGAAGCCGGCCAAACATGCTTTGACTAAGCAACGCCGGAATGGGTTGATAACTCCAGGGAAAGAAAGTCGATTACTTACAGAGTTGAGCACAACGGCAAGTGAATTAGCACAGTTATTAACACAAGCTTATGATGCACGGATTTTGGCTGACTACGAGCCTGAGATAAAAACTATCAAGGACAAAAATGTTATATGTTTGCAGTCTCATAAGTTAACAACTGCACGCCAATGGCCCGAACAAGCAGACCGACATTGTGCTCGACTAAAACGTATCTGGAAGGAGATAGGCCTTGCTTAAACAACCCGCGATCTCAAACTTTGACGGAATACGAGCTGAATACTGTATTTCAGATTTCATTGTACGTGCGTCTGATGGGATTTTAGTGCTGTATGTACCGAAAAATAAGGTCAGTGATAAAGCGCAAAAGGGATTTGTATCTCTAAAACAGCTGGATAACCTACAGAGCAAGTTAAAGAGAGAGTTCGACACCAGTACTGAGATTGTATTATTGGATGCGGATAGTCTGATAAAAGTCGGTGAAGGCTTCGTCGCTTTACTGAAAAGCACTTTTCCAGACATCATCACTGACGCTCGTATTTCTTTTTTAAATGCACATCGTGTGAGTGCGACAATTGTACTTTCAGAGTTTGTAGATGATTCAAAAAAGGAAGCTGTTGAAGCCTTTTTAACGGCGGTTCTAACACCTGCTCATATAGAGTTACAGGCACTTCAATGGGACGAAGTTGAATTGCCATCATTAATCGAGATATTAACAACAACCAAAAAGTTTCAACCAGTAAAACTGGACAATCTATATGACTTTTTGTCTAAAGATTATCCGGCATTACGAATAGACGGGTTAAATAAACAACTCGATAAGTTGATTAAGAAAAAGTTTCTTATTCGAGAACGTGATACAGAAACTTATGTAATGACAGCTCTGGGCCTGAATTTGCTGCCCAAAATAGCCAGTCGCAACAGTTCTGACATAGTGAGAGCGCTTGATTTAGGAAGACGAAAATGGTGAAATGCAAAAACGGAGCGGCGAAGAATTGTCGCGAGGGTGTGCATCATGCCCGTTTGCGAAGGCTAGACACAGAAACACCGATGGACAAACGTCCATCCGTGCTTCGCCCGGCTGGACGTTTGTCCATCGTTGTAAATTTTTTAAAAAGTACAGTGTCATGAATGCCGCGCCGCTCCTAGTTTCCTTTAACTCCCTAAGTAAATTCCTAGATGCTCTGCCAGAGAAGCATCGTGAGAACAATAGCGACCAAATCAAGAGCTTAGTTGATAAGTCCCTCCCTCCCGTTGTATCAGAAACGTGTTTAGCGGTGTTGTTTGGTTATTCTCTTGATTTTGTCTATGCCTTATCTAAAAAGCAGCACAAGTTTTATCGAAGCTTTAAGATCCAACAAGGTAAGAAAGTTCGAACGATCCACTCGCCTAGAGTAGCCTTAAAAGTAGTGCAAAAGTGGTTTGGTGCACACTTAAGTAACGCTGTGTCATTTGAATCTCATGTATGTGGTTTTGTGAAAGGAAAGTCATTTGCGGATGCAGCTAAAATTCATCAAGGTGCTAAGTGGGTCTACTCTGTAGACATTGAAGATTTTTTTCCGTCTATTTCAATCTTTCAAATATCTAATGCTTTGGAAAGCCTAGGGTATTCAAAAGATGCCGCTCAACTACTAGCTGACATTAGCTCACTTAACTTTAAATTAGCGCAAGGTTCGCCTGCTAGCCCCGTTCTATCAAATATTGTTATGAAGGACATCGACAAGCAATTGAAAGAACTTGCGAACCAATATGATTTGCAGGTTACTCGTTATGCTGATGATATTGTTTTCTCTGGAAAGGAGGTATTTCAGGAGGCGCTTCCCACTGAACTAGAAGCTATCTTCGAAGGGACGACATTTTCACTCAATAAGAATAAAACCTACTTTGCAGACTCTGAAAAAGGTCAGCGATTGAAAGTTCATGGTTTGTTAGTTAAAGAAGATAAAATCACTCTAACTAAAGGTTACAGAAATAAGATCCGAGCATTTCGCCACATGGTCGAGCAAGGTAAAGTATCTGAAGATGATCTACCTAGGTTGAAAGGGCACCTGCGATTTGCGGAGTTTATTGCAAGCAAAAATGATCATTAATTCAGCGTATTTTTGCTAGGTGACGCCCGGAAATTCCGGATAGTTCAAACAGTAGCCTGAGTAAAAGCCTAACAAACAACGGCCTAGCCAAAAATATCGAGCTATTTGGCGCTTTTGATATTAAAATCGCATCAACAACACCCCTCCCGCTACCCGTTAGATCAGCGCCCCGCGAGGGGTTACTCGTTTTTAAGGGGTAGTGTCGTTTTTCAGGCTTATGATTTTGGAGCGGCAATTTGACACTCGTTGGTACCCTCATCATTGAGGGTACCAAAACTCGCTTTTATCCACACATCATTCTCTGGCCCACAAAGGTGGTGCAGCAGCGCTAGGTTAATCTGGTGGCTGATCACGTTGCCGTTTGGTTTTTGGCTTTCTTTTCGTAAACCGCTCACTAATAACCCTGTGCATGATTTTCCTATTTGCTCCGGCGAACTGGGCAGGCAAAAGGCGCGGTTTTGCAGTTTGGGGTGCAAGGTAGCTCGCTTTCCTATTTTAGACAAAGGCGCAGTGCACCAAAAGATACAGGCGTTGGCGGGCGTGTTTGCTTGCAATGTTCTGGTTTGTATTGTGCCGTTCATATATACCGATAAAAAATGTGCCGGTAACAAAACCAACCCGCCTTGCGCGTTGCCATCAACCTCAGGTAAAGGCAGCCAATACAGGTTTGGCCATTGCTCTGGGCTCTGCCATTTTTCTACGATCACTTGTGCGCCAATGCTGTTCAGCCATTGGTGAATCGGGCAGCCAGAGTGCGCTTGTTTAATGCGAGGTAACTGATAGGTCAGCCAGCGGGTTAAACGTTCGGCCGCATTATCGCACTCGCTCAATGCTGGGTAGAGGGTAAGCGCGCCATGCCCAACCAGTAAAGCGACCACCTGCTGTATCCATTCTCTATCCCAATCGTTGTCACTTGCCCATAACACGTCACTTATTACCTTGTTGGTTTTTCATGCCGTCTATTTTCAGTCGTCGGGTGCAGACGCGGTGGTGAATTAGATGAAAGAAATGGCCATCAAACTAACCAGTCAAATCGGTTTTTTATGATGACCTGTGCGCAGCTAACTGTTTGAAATATATCGTCCAATGCGGCTCTGTTTGGCGGCATTCAACTAGTACAAAAAAATCGAGACGCCAAACGATCGTTTGCATTCTGGGTTTAAAAAATCAAACGGTTTGTACTTTGATGCCGAGGTTGGTTTAGGGCGTAAAAAGTGCCAAACCTTGCTTTGAGCCAGTAATGGCAAGGCCTACCAGCGTTGGATTTCAATCGAGACGCCAAACAGTAAATGGGCTAATTTCCCTGTTTGGCGTTTCGATCCAAAAGCCAAACGGATAGTGGTTTTGGCGTATGGGTATAAAAGCATAGGGAAGTGTGTTTGCGAACACGCGAATGATTGCTCTGTAAAACCAATCGACAAAAACGCCAACTTGGTTTATATTTTTAAAATTATTTTAGTTTTTGTAAACCAGAGGTCTGTATGATTGGAGAGCGCATAAAACGAGCCCGTACAGCCGCTGGCCTGTCGATGCAGGCCTTGGGTGAGCAAGTTGGTATTAGTGCCAACATGGTTAAGAAATACGAGCACGACCAGAGCATGCCTTCGTCGGGAGTTTTACTTAAATTGGCGACGGCTTTGTCGGTTCGTACTGAATACTTCTTTCGCCCAGCACAGGTGACTTTGGGGGAGGTGGAGTATCGTAAAAAAGCCTCAGCTTCAGCTAAGTTGCTAAAGAAGATTGAGTCCGATGTGGTTGAGCAAGCTGAGCGCTGGTTATCACTTAAAAATGTATGGCCAAACTTCCCGATAGCGAGTTTTAACTACCAGCCCGACGTTCATGCTGTAAGCACTTTAGACGCAGTAGAGCAGGTTGCCACCAAAGTCCGTACTGATTGGCAGTTAGGTATGAATCCACTACCAGACTTAATCGACTTGCTTGAGTCTAAAGGTATTCTGGTGATTGTCAGTAACGTACCCCAAGCCGATAAATTTGATGGGTTACAAGCCAAAATATCAGGGCAGCCAATTGTTGTTGTGTCTTCTCATTGGCCTGGTTGCCGCCAGCGGTTCACATTGGCGCATGAACTTGGCCACCTTGTTTTAGATGGCTTACTCGATGAATCCATTGACGAAGAGATGGCCTGCAACCGCTTTGCTTCTGCGTTTTTACTGCCTGAAGTAGGCCTTTTTCAGCATCTAGGAGAGCGACGTTCGAACGTAGACCCCAAAGAGCTGTATTTCCTGAAACATGAATATGGCCTAAGCATGGCGGCTTGTTTGTATCGCAGTGCCGACCTTGGTGTGATCACCGAAGAGAAAAAACGCCAAATATTTATACAGTTCTCAAAAAACGGTTGGCGTAAGCAGGAGCCAGGGAATCCTTATCCACAAGAACAGACATTATTGTTTGAGCAGTTGGTTTATCGTGCATTGGCAGAGGGAATTGTTAGTGAATCGAAAGCCGCTGAGCTGTTACAGATGTCAGTGATGGCATTGCATAAGCAACGCCAAATGTTGGCTGAGGCTGTTTAAATGTATTTGTTGATCAGTGATGCCAATATCCTCATTGATCTCGAAGAAGGCCAATTATTAGAAGTCTTTTTCAATTTGCCTTACCAGTTCAAAGTTCCAGATGTGTTATTCCACGAGGAGCTAAGCGATCAACATGGCTATTTACTCGAGTTAGGGTTGTTGTTGGGTTAGTTAAGTGCTGAGTCTATGATGTACTCATTTGAACTGAGGCAAAAGTATGCAGGCCCTAGCATGAACGATTGCTTTGCACTTGCAAAACAGCGTTAACCCAATTATAAACTTTGCTAAGCCCCAATTGCCCCATTCCTTGGGGCGGTTCACATCCCTCTTATTCACCCTCTAAAGCTCGGCATATCAAGTGTTGCCCCATTGTCCCAACTGCCCACGGTAAGTGAGCAAATGGGGGATTGTTAGTTTCGCCTGATGGGCCTTTTCGGCATGCGGCTGCGTTTGCCATCGAAGAAGGCCAATACTCTGAACCAATAGAGTGATTCTTCATACCCCAAGCTGTGCGTTGGACGTGCAGGCGGGATGAGTCCCAGTTTGCGTCCTAGGCCGACAATCACGTAGAACGTGAGTTTTAGTGTCAGCCAAGGAGCGAGTACCACCAATGTCATCAGGCAATACCGAGTAAGTGCGTAGCCTATACCATGAGGTTGTTCGAGTAAGGCAATGCCAATACACCAACCAAGCCCTGCCAGCATGGTGATTGGAAAGGTAATGGGGGCAAGTCGCATCATAAATTGCATGTTAGCGCCCTCCTGTGTGGTGTTGTGAAGCGGGCTCAAAGTTCACCAATGGTTCAACCACATCAGCCACGGTTTGATGGGCAATTCGGCGCTCTTCAAAGTAATCGTGGCGGTCGTAGATACCCTCAACGCCTTTTAGCTTATGCTCGTCTCATCCCTGAGACTCGGCTTTCAGCCCGTCCTGCGGACGTCCAAAATCGTTCCC
>PJEL010001919.1_pt1 | contig 19875 bp, 17 predicted proteins | sample 1853271 | NCBI WGS metagenome assembly PJEL01 (sample SAMN08108733, study PRJNA415343) | Invertebrate metagenome, whole genome shotgun sequencing project. | host: Globobulimina | place: Sweden: Gullmar Fjord | collected 2015-08
TAACTGGAACTACACGAGAACCTGAGATACTCTACTACATAGTATCTTCACAGCAACAACTATTACACGTGGTGACCACGCCAGGGATGCTTTGAATGATGCATCATATGGCCATGTATCTGATTATTTTTTACCTCTAAAGGGAGGTCCTGGGTTCTATTTTGTATTTTAGAAATAGAAACACAGGGGTGATTGCATTTTTTTAATGTACAAACGTGGCTAATATTTTGAAAATAAAAACAAAAGTACGGTCATCTGGAGTGTGTTCATGCTCAAGAGGGTACACGCCTGATTCTTCCATTCGAATCTTCCAACTGCCTGCGTGCATTCTGTAGTACCGTATCTGTATTCACTATGGATTCTCTGGGCATAACGATAACTACAGCTACGTCTAATCAGGTACAAAAGGTACGTATACGACCTCGTGTCATGTCTGGGACATTCACATGGAAACAAACAAACAAACAAACACATGGCATTCTTCTATGGCAGGCACTGGACAGACTTGCGTCGTCTCTAGGGGATAGGGAGAGTACATATGAAGGTCATGAACGTTTGAAGACGGCGTATTATAGGGCACGGTCGAAAAAGGCTCTTGACGATGGATATGATATATGTGCCTATGGGGCATTTGTTCATTTCAAAAAGGGGGATTATCAGTGTGGTCTGGAGCTTGCGACAATGATGCTGGATGCGTATGGAGATGATTTGACGGAATACTCTGGGCATGCAAAGCAACGGGTGATGTTGTTGATAGGGCAGTATCCCAAGGGGGGGTCTGTTTCTTGTGTACAAGAAGAGCAGCTTGTGTCGGGCATGCAGCAGATGAAACATAGAACAATCATGTGGTTGAATAAAATTAAAAGTACCCCTGCGGTTGAAGAAATGAAGAAAATGGTATACCTGAAATCAGGGTTGTATGCATCGGATGTGCTTGGATGGGAAGGAGTAGGTGTGGCACTGCCGGATATGATTCGGGCTGGAGATGTGGATCGTTTGTATGATGATGTCTTGGTGAAGAGTCTCTCCAGGATGTCTGCTTTTGAACAGGATCTACTTGTTGGACGAACAATGCTTCATATTCTAGAATATCTTCCAGTTGCACGGAAGGAAGAAGCATGTGCCATGGCAATACAACTGTATACACGATGTGGCACACATGATCGGCATAGTATAGCGACATGTGTGTATTATATTGTCTTGGCGTTGCAGCGTAATAGTGAAGATCTCGCAAAAGCATCTGTTCAGGTTCTAGCTGATAGTGAGGGTTGTGCACGAGATCCTTCCATCTTGGAACTCTGCAGGCGTGATATCATGCCAAAGTACTCTCCTCGGAATACTGCTGGGTCTGACCCATTGTCTTCGTTGATGCAGGGATTGTTCCAATCATCTGGGTAGACTGTACACATACTCACTCGCTCGCTAGAGTCTAGTCTACTCTCTGTCACGACCAGATTTCGCTCTCTCGAGTAGAAAGAAATCAAGCAGAGTGAAGATGGATATGGATTGGGTTGGATGGCTACGGTGTCGAAAGAATTCAAACTATTTGATATACAACGTTGTAATAGATTTTGAAAAGCATTAATTAACGTCTGTTTGCGAGTCTGTGATCCAGGTGGTGGGTGTTTTGCTCATTCCCTCGGGATTTTTGGATACGACTTTCTTTCGAGTGGATTTGAGTGATTCCTTGCCAGTGTCTGTATATTTGAGTATAATACGCATAAAAATAATGCGAACTAGGGTGAGTCGGGGCATTCATGATCCTGTTGGAGGACGTGTGCAATGTCTTGGCTTGGCGAGAGGAACCAGGAACCTTGGTGGTGTACTTTGTAGCATGCGTGTTCCACGGAACTGTCAGATGATACATTCGGGCAATCATGGATCTTTTCTTGGCCACGAGTGCCGTGTAAAAGTCCGTTCTGGTGAGCGTCGTGGGGTTGTCGTTCGTCAAACAACACCAGAGAACTACTCGTCTTTTGGTGATGTCGAAGAAGAAGAAGAAGAGGAAACATTGAACCGAAAGCAGAGGAGTGGGAGAGCTCGTGGACAGGCATTGCAGCCCCTTTTGAGACAGTTGAGAGAAGCAGTGTTGTCGTCCCTGGATGTCTCGGAAGCTCAGATGTCAGGGGATTGGAGTGATTCAACTGCTGCAGAAACACTTCAACACAATGGCTCGACGTTTGCCTCGTGGGAACACTCGGTGTCGTCTGCTGGTGTGGGAAAAGCGTCGTTTGAAGTACTGAGGATTGATGACGCTGGGAGGTCTAGACTATCTCATGTCCGCAGGCGAGATCTCATTCGCCGATACAAACTCCCTCCACGAGATTTGAGAAGTATGGATGGTTCCATCACGAGCTCTACAAAGACATCTCTGGGGATCAACTGTAAAGATGAATGCATCTTGATCAACATTGGGGGAGTGAGGGCATTCTTGACAGTGGATAAAGTTTTGCTGTTTGAACCATACTCACAATCGAGCAAGAAGTTTGTTGAAATATTGTGTACCAAACTGCGAAATGATAGAGAGAAGAATTTGATGGGGGGAACCGTAGATGAAGAGAGGGATCGTCTTCTTCATGAAAGTGCAGACCATTACTCCTCTGTGTCAGACTATGGGAGTGCTGGGGAGAGCTCAGGAGGGCATACATTCCCCTTTGAACTGGAAGTTGTCGAAGCCGCTCTCAACGTTGCTACTTTGAAATTAGAAGCTGAGCTTGTTGCAGCGACGCAAAGGGTTGGTATGGTATTGCAAAAGCTACCGAGATACATTACACCAGCAAATTTAGAAGAACTTCGCCGAGTGAAAGATGTTCTTGTGGCTCTGGAAGCGAAATCTGAAGCTTTTGAAGAGCTTTTAGAAGGATTACTAGAGGATGATGAAAAAATTGCAGAATTGAATCTGTCGACAAGACCAATTCGTGAAGAGAAGAGGAAACAGAGGGAACTGAATAAACGCCAACGAGAAGCACGGATGGATCAGGATGGTGGCCGTGATCTCAAGTTCGAAGGCTCCGAATATTATTCGGTGAATAGCATTACATTAGGAGATATTTCAATTGATCAAAATTCGATCGCAAGTCAAGAACAGGCTATTGAAGAGGAGATGCAGGAGAATGAGGATGAGGAACGAGAGCTTGAAGAAACTGAGGATGTGTTGGAGTACTATGCGCAGAGGGCTCAAATGACACGATCAGAAGCAGATAGATTGTTGCAAGGAGCAAGAGATTTGGAAGAATCGATCAACGTGTCTCTTTCTTTGCGTCGATATGATGTCAATAGGATTGAATTGATGCTGTCCATTGCATCATTCGCTGCAGCTGTTGGAGCATGTATATCTGGAATATTTGGGATGAATTTACGCTCTACCCTTGAGAATAGCATAGTTGGATTTTGGGGAACAACTGCTGCTATTGTCTTTGGGTGCGTCTGGATATTCCTCGTGATATATAGATATACCAAGCGCAAGCGTATTCTGTAGTATGCAACTCTCATGTTGGCTTGGGGGGTTGGTCATATTCTGAGATAATAACAATCCTTTGTTGTTTCATTCGTTGGTATTACAGTGTAATGATTGAATCAAATCATTGACAACTTTTCTAAATAATATGATGTCATATTTTCGAGTGAGTCCTCCTGGAGTCCAAAGCTTGATGTGCAAACTCTCTAACTCTTGGATTCTCTGCGCCTTCACACATTGACATGAAAATAAATAAATTGACACTGCTATGGTATCCAAGGACTCTGTGGTATACGACTGCAGATTCTCCAATATCTTACACGATTACGTATATTTGCACCATTGGTGCCCATCTTCTGACGCCGTTTCCTCTCAGAGAGGGGGACATAATACCTGTCCAGTGGACCACGTATTGCATACGGATGCCACGCCTACACGTGTTGAATCAGCCTTATGAGTGTCTTTCTAAGGTGTATGGGTATCTGAAAGCTTGGATGTAGCATTTGGCGTACAATGGCAACATGTTGGAGACAATCGCGATTGGTCAACGCCGTCGTTGGCGCCACTCTATACACGTGTATAGCAGTTGACCAGGCATATGCCGATGCATCGTAGCGCACGAACAATATCAATACATTGGATAGTACATACAGGAAGTGATATATATACAAAAATCAAATAATTTATCGTCCATCGAGGAAAATATGAAGACTTACTTGATTGTACTGATTTCTGCCCTGGTGGTATCCTCGGCAACAACGGTTTCCGTCTTGGGACAAGCGGAGCCAACAGGTACGATCCCACATGCTCTCCAACGAAACTGGTTTAGAAAAAAATGATGATATGATATATTCGTGTAGGAGAGAGAGCGCTCTTGGACTTTGGTGTGGGGGTACGTGTTTGATGGTGTTGCGCCCGTTGACCGTGCGAGTTGTCGTATCTACCTACATCTATGCATAGTTGGCACGACAAACTGTTGGCTATATCCTTTAACTGATGAAATATGTCATATGCAGTGCGACGCTGTAACGTCTGCCATCAACAAATGCATTGCATTCTGGACAGGAACTTCGCAAGTCACGCTCGAACTCATCTCCAATTATGCTCTGCAAATCTACCAATTCCTTCAGAGTGGCATTGATTTATCCTTGCTTCAATTCCTCCAAGTTGTAGAGAAGCGTGTCGATCCAAGGGTCAAGGTTGCTACGCTGAATTGCGGTTGTACTGAGCCTTCTAGTTCTGTTCTCCCATGGATCTGCAATACCACAGAAAACGGGGCTGGTTCCTCCCCTATTTGTGAATGCCGAGGGGATGCTGATGATGTACTGTGTAAAGTCCAGGTGTCTTGTCCTGATAACTACATAGCCGTTGGGGGTAACTGCGAGAATCAAATTGATTACGATACTGAATTCTTTTCTTTTGACGCAATTGGCTTTGGTGTACCGGGCCTTGTGACGGGCGTTGTAGGACCAGTTCCCTTGTCCACACGATGTGTGGCGAAAGTTTCTCGCTCGAGCGACCAAGATTTCAACTTGACTGCGTCTGCATACTGTAAGGCCTTGTAATGCCGTTGCACCTGAGCATCTGAGATTCCCTGGCCGGGATTCATCAGATGCATGGAGTCATGCCTTTTGAATTATTTTCAGGGTCATCTGGCTCCAAGAAAATGACGAAATCACATGTAATCTTTTTGATGTTGTTTCATTCGTTGGTATTACAGTGTAATGATTGAATCAAATCATTGACAACTTCTCTAAATAATATGATGTCATATTTTTCGAGTGAGTCCTCCTGGAGTCCAAAGCTTGATTAGCAAACTCTCTAACTCTTGGATTCTCTGCGCCTTCACACATTGACACTGCTATAGTATCCAAGGACTCTGTGGTATACGACTGCAGATTCTCCAAAAAGTCAGAAGGCAAAATAGCATATATTGGATCCATAAATGGAGCGTTTTTCACGCTTATCAAGGTACTTCCATAGAATGGACCAGAACCAGGAATGCCTAGAATCATACCACCATTCATCACGATTGGTGGTGGATACTTGGGATCATTGAACAGCATGTGCAAGCGAGCCTTGCTTAGTTCAATCTCTGCTGGATTTAAAATAGTATCCACATTTTGCTTTTTAAAGCCCATTCTCAATTCGGTCGATTGCTTTCTTTTGAGCATTTGCCTTTTCCGCTCCCTGAATATTGCATCCACATTTGCAGCTGTCCACAGCCCTGTGTAAAATGCTCCATGCATGGTCGCTGGAAACCTTCTATTTGTTGCTTCCCCAGCAAAGAACAGCCTTCCACCGACGCTTTCACCCAAGATATCGTAATCATCTCCTCCGATAGACCCCACTGGCATGGATGAATACGCGCCATGTGCAAGAGGATCATTTCCCCAGGAAGTGCAAATAACATGATATGGCGATGGCACGCTGACCCCCTTTGGCTCGAATATACTTCTCAAGATTTTAAGCATGTTCTGAGCTAGTTCTTTTGGGATCTTCTTTTCATGCTCGTAGGCAGCGTTTCCAGAAGAGAGAGCTGTCAACTGTGCACCACCTGAAATGTCAGCATATGAATAAAACATAAAATTCTCTCCCCTCACCTCTTGAGATTCATTCATGTGGCCAAAAATATCCACATTGGTATCCCAAAAGGCATGATCAAAGAGCATGATAACTTTATTCAAATTTCCGAATCCCAGTCTATCAATGGATTTCTTCTTCCTATCTGACAACGGTGGCTGGAACTCTATTTTTTCCTTTTTGAGAACTCCCAGCGGCACAGTGACAACAACTGCATCCGCACAGAACACCTTGTCAGCAGTAAACACTTGGACACCATCAGAGAATCGCTTGACTTTTTCGACCACTGCATTATAAAAGATGGGAAGGTTTTTCGCGAGTTCCTTTATCCATTGCCCATTACACCCAGGTGCAAAACAATGCAACCCAGGGAGTTCGTGGGGATCGTCCTGATCCCAAAACATCAGCGAGCTCTCATGCAGCTGAGATGCATTTGCAAACTCTAGATTAGCAAGATGCCAATCAAATAAATGCCTTGCGATTTTCTTCTCTTTTGCATTTTTGAGGCCCAGGCCCTGATTGTAATTTTCCCACAAGGTTTCAAGGGCATCCTTCAATGACAAATGGTTTGTCCATTCCACATCCTTCCTTAGCATATCAGACTGGTTTAAAATTTTGTTGTACAATTCCTCAACCGCTGTATCAAGTTTGGGGTCCACCTCTGTGCCGTCGGGAAGGTAGATAGGAACCTTATCAGAGATGATTCTTGACAGTGGGATCCTCATCTGCTTGCAAACCACAGCCAGAGGATTGCCATCAATACCTGTCAGAATTGAGCCACCAAGATCCGCCAGAGCATGCTTTTGTGATCCATTCTGTGGACCCTTTGGAGGGCCCCATAAGCTCTCCGTGTGCACTCTACCACCAGGTCTATTTCTACCTTCGAGCACAATAACCTTGTATCCTTTGACTCGAAGCTGCCTAGCAGCAGCCAAGCCTGCACATCCAGCTCCAATAACGATCACCGTGCCATTGTCAGATTTTTGACGCTGTACAAGGGCGTGCAAGTCTTCAGAAACCCCAAAGTTAATATATCCAAGGCTGTCCAAATACAACCACGCAGCCAGCGCATAAGCCTTTCCTTCCTGGGAATCAAATGCACCGAGTGCCCTTGTTTTCGTCAGATATTGACTCACATCACTTCTATAAAGATTCAGTACTATGTTCCGCACGTTGGCATACACCGCATGATTGCTATCGGGAGGCAACATTTTCACCTCTTCTGGTGTGGGATGGTCCGGGAACAAATCACAAGCAAATGATGTGTACCTATGTGCCTCTGTGTTTCTATTTGGCAATCTCTTTACTGGGAGCGTGTTTTTCAATTCTGTATTTTGCTTACTCGGGGGTGTTTTCCCGGGTGCCCTCTTGTTTTCTGGTTCTGCCCTGTACTGTTGAACCTGCGCTGCGGGTGCACGCATGGCCACATCCACACCATCCCCACTCATCATATTTGGCTGTGCATTCATCTGTTCGTTTATTTGACGATGCATGTGAGACATGTACACCTGTGGTGTGTATTTTCTATACGAATCGTGGCCATTATTTGCCATCCTTTGTTGCTGAGGGTATGGTACCTGAGAGTCTGTCTGCCACCTCTTTTGCAGTCCATCCAAATGCTTCATTACATTTGATGCATACGTCTGATATTGCCATGCTGGTGAGTTTGACGCAGTGTTATTTGTCGCGTCCATATGTGTTTTGCTCTTCTGCTGTTCAGTCTGATTTGAAATCTGTTGTTGCGTCGAGGATATCATCCTCTGGTGGAACAGCCCTCGTGTGATGGATTCAGTCCACGATAGAATCGAATATTATTATCAAGTAGAATAATGGCAAGTTGCAGTTCCTATACCCTCAGAAGTGCCACTCGCCAGTATCTTGGACGTAACAAGAAGAGGGAACTTGAGCCACAGTGACACGTTTGCAGAACGAGGCGTACGCCACTACGAATTCATACACAAGCTTGAAAAATCTGCAATACTGTAAATACTATGAATAATACTTCAAGGAATAGCCGAATGAACTGGTCCACGTGTATTTTTGCATGGAGGCAGATATTCCCCGACTGATCAGGTGTGTGCTCCGTAAATTTTAAAGAGGTTAAAGCCTCCCATCAAAGACCTCGCCCTGCCATGATTTTGTACGAAGGGTCTTCTCCAGACGGAGGATGGGGCGTTATCACAAAATGAACCACGTACACGTCTTTACTATATCTCAATAATATTTTTTAACTATTTGTAGCAATGGTGTATTTTTTGTCGAGCGCGTGACGGTCAATATTTTATTTTATTTTGATTTTGATTACCCACGCCCTGGCGCGTGACCAAGAATCATTGAGGCACGTAGGAAAACTGACGAGTCTCCCGATGAAGGACTAACATCACGGTTAGATGGCTTTGTGCTTCATTCTTCCCCAGTAATATGCACCATGTATACCAAAAAGATGGATATGGGACCAATATAGACTTGGATGTGGAAGGGTATGCGGTATCTCTGGCAAGGATATGGGAAATCCACCCTGGGTCAAAAAAGTATGGTGGTGATCTTGATAATAGAGCCCTAGGTGGTTCATCAGACGTTTTTGGGGAATTGGATCATGATGATTGTCACAAATACAGTAATACATTGCCAAGGTTGTAGAGACGTGCCCTGATACGCTCACCTTGTCGTGTAACCTCCATCTACTGCAAGCCAATACTACATCCTCTGCCGTGTGATCCCACAAAAAGTGGTTCCTATGATGTGGCGATGATACATCAACGTCTCCATCCAAAAACAGGGAGTTACATATATATGACATATTAATTTAATTGTTTGTATTCGTAGGGCAAACTATCTGAAATATCGACAGTTTCACCAAAATCGCTACGAATATCTCAATATCTTCTAGCGGCGTTAAGAGTCGTTGAAACCAAATATCTTTGGACTTGATGAGAGGTCTTTTCATGCACCTTGATGATGCCTCGCATATATCTCTACTGAGCAGAGATTAGATGTAGATTCTGAAGTTTGGTGTGGAAGTGAATTCTTGAGAACTCTTCTGATGGAACTGTGCTGTTTGCAAGTAGCAAAGCCTCTAGGCTTGATTGGAATGATGGAATTTCCGAATCGCACCACTCAAAGAGTTTTAAACCTATCCTTCAGCATTTTTCATTTTATTATACGTATAATAAAGACATAGGCACAGTCTGCAAGGGATGGTGTGGCCCATGTACGCAGATCAGGAGGATCTACCAAGCGAAGGTCATCTCTACAAACCCACGACTTGTCCACCAGGTTTATATGCATCCTACTCTGACATGCAACCATATTACATACATTATTTAAATAAAAAATAATCACAGAAAGAAACATTTGAGGAAAGTCCCGTGCCCTGTTTCTTCAAGACTCGTGACTGCTGCATGGCGTCAATTGGAATTCACTCGACTCGTTGACAGCATAACCTGTCATCATGAAACTCAAAGTTATAAATAGGTCTGAAGAACAATGTACTAGGAGTCGACAGCAGGATGTAACGAAAGTTCAGCGTAATTTAGACCCTCAGTTGCATCCCTTCGAGAGGCAAGTCGAATATACTCGGGCTGTCACGGCAGCTAAAGTGGATAGAATGTTTGCAAAACCATTTGTAGCATCGTTCATGCATGATGATGGGGTGAATTGTCTGTCTCGAAATCCTAAGCGGCTCAACTCGTTGCTGTCGGGCTCTGCAGACGGAGATGTCAGGATTTGGGATGTCGCTGCGAGGCGATGCTTACGAAAGCTTGTAGGGCACTCGGGTGCTGTTAGAGGGATTACCGTAACTCCAAATGGAAATTTCGCCATTTCGGCGGGAACAGACTGCTCTGTAAAGATGTGGAAGGTTCCAACTGCCCCTTTTGTGAGTGGAATGATACAGGAAGACGATTCTCCAGTCATGGAGTTTGAAGGGCGGCATGCATTTCTTGGTGTTGATCACCATCTCACTCGCAACCAATTTGTGACATCAGGAGCCGATGTGCAGCTGTGGGATCATGATAGAGTAGAATCCTTGCATACATTCTCATGGGGGTCTGACACAGTTACATCAGTCCGCTTCAATCCCGCAGAGCCCGATCTATTTGCTGCTACCAGTAGTGATAGAGGAATAGTTTTGTATGATATTCGATCTTCGACTCCAGTGAGGAAAGTTGTGATGCCGATGAAGTCCAATGCAGTGTGTTGGAACCCAATGGAACCACTAAACTTTACAGTAGCAAACGACGATTCGTGTTTGTATTCGTATGATATGCGCAATCTTTCTCTTTCAACATGTGTTCATAAAGACTTTGTGTCAGCGGTGATGGATGTTGATTACTCCCCGACTGGAAGAGAATTTGTTGCTGGGTCATATGACAGGACACTGCGAATATTCAAAACTGGAGGAGGGCATAGTAGGGAAGTGTACCATACAAAAAGAATGCAGAGAGTATTTGCATCATTATTTAGTGGGGATGCTACGTTTTTGTTTTCTGGATCCGATGATATGAATGTTAGGGTGTGGAAAGCTGAAGCCAGTGAGCAGCTAGGCACATTGCTTCCAAGAGAGAGACAAAAGGAAACGTATAACAAGGCATTGATCGAGAAGCATAAACATCTGCCTGAAGTGAAACGCATTATTCGGCATCGGCACTTGCCGACATCTATTTATAAAGCAAAGAAATTGCGAAGGACTATGGAGGATGCAGATTCTAGAAGAGAGAGGAATAGGATTGCCCATTCTGCACCCGGAGCAGTCACTATCAAACCTGCTCGTAAGAAGAAAATCGTCAAAGAACTTGAGTAGATTGTTATTTCATTACATTGTAGGGTCTGTATTCATGACTTCATAGTTGAAACAAAAGATACACAGATGCACATGTCTGATAACACATCAAGGCGTCATACTTTTCCTGGATCCAGAAAGCTTTCTCTTCATGGATTCTGCCATTTTTTTCAAACTGTTGGTTCTAGGAGTCACCCCTTCACCAAGAAACACATCCACTGACTTGGAACTTGCCTCTACATCAATGGTAATGGCATCCACAGATTTGAAAGCAGATGTTGCTTCTCCCGTGGAATCTACAAGAGAGACCTCACCCTCTGTGATGACAGATGGTTCACGAGTGACCGTGGTTCCAGAGAAGGTGATCGACTCCTCTGCCTCTGGTGTCGTGGTGGTGTCGTCAACACAGGAAGAGACCTGCTCAGTAACAACGTCAGTTGTGGCCTCGCCCTTTGTATCTTCAGTCAAGCACTCTTCAATCGATTCGTTTTTCTTTTTTTGTCCAGATATAAATCTCCTGGCCATAACAATAGCCAAACCAGACACAAACAAAACGCGCGCCAACATTCTGATATCTGGCAGTCGAGTCCAAGGAGCAAAATGATCAAACTCTAAGTACGAATTGTATCCAGGGTAAATAATGATTTAATAGAATTATTTTCGTCTATCATGCAGCACTACCTGTGCGGATAGATTTGATTTGTGATCCTTTCATTCCACACTATTCTCTATAGAGAACAGTCAACAGAGATGAGACCAATTGGTTTCAGAACTGGATTTGTAATTGGGAGGCCATGACTTTTGGATTTGTAGCAAAATGCAGATCTTCACTAGCATTTTGAAAAATAACGGCCAATCAGATGAAACGGATATGGTCATAAAGGTGATTGACGTCTCTGATGTCGTTTTTTCCACAAAAAAGGATTCGAAAGATGTTACGGATTTGTGATTCTCTACTGTGCAGTCCTGTTATTCCATCTTTCTTTTTATCCCGAATGGCCGAGCCCTGCTGGATGTCCCTCCATCGACTGGTACCCTAGTTATTGGGGGCTGATGCACTTTATGGTATGTATTAGATATTAAATTACATCGAGTTACATGTCGGTTTTTCATTCTTTTGCTGAATGTTTAATTACGTAACCCCGGGAGCGTTGTGAGATATGCCGAGACTTGCTATTGGTCGCGACTGTTTCACTGTATCATGATATTGTTTTCGCAGTGGAATCAAATTCATATAATAATAAAACTAAAGTATGTGATGCTGAGACAGGTCATCCGAGTCCACACAGAACAAACTGCGATTTTGATCGTGATTGGGAGGTATGTACGCACATGAGCAAGAGGATATGCCCCCTTGCTCATTCAACACTATTCATGATTCTGAACACTCTAGCATTGGTGCTGGATAGAGGGCATATAATTGTTTCTACTTTCAATCGTGTTGTATCACTGGTTCATTCAAGATTATGTCGCAGGTGGGATGCAAATGCACGAAAAACAGGTGAGAACAACTGCACTTCCATCAGATGACATTGACAAGGATGGCGATCCTGAAGAAAACGATGCCTTCTTCAACCCTGTACACGGGATTACATTGGTATACTACCTGATGTAACTATGGACCTTTGGATCAAGCTCGTATTCCCTGTGCTACTGAAACTGTGCAGCCTGTGCTGAAAGAATGGTCCAGCAAGGCTCTTGGACCTGTGCCTACAATATCTGCAATATTATCTGCATAATCTTTATATTGATATAAATATTTCCGTCGGAGAGATTTGCATAGAACGCGCGTATACGAGTTTGGTATAATCTGACAATCATGTGAAACCAGCATTTGTCTCTATATACGACTGGCCACTAATTTCTGGCTTCTTCGAGAGCTCCCCGGAATCCATCCATCTCTTAAATGCCTTGAAGGGTTCAGACTCCCGATGCTGCAAGTATGCTGCCTTGTGTTTATATCTTTCATGTATCAGGCACAAAAGAGGATTTGTGTCTGCAATACAAAATTCAAAGGAGAGAGTGTCCTGTTCATATTCCGCCACGTATTCTGCCAACCGATGCCACTCCTGAATGCAATTGTCTCTATCTTTTACATTAGCAAATGTAAATTTGACTGCCAAAACAAAAGCTTGCTTTTCACTGCTCTCTCGTTTCATATTGGTCCTGGCCTGTCATATATTTCGACTTTTTCTGATATGTCGGATTCTGAATGAGTATGTCTGATTTATATGAAATTATATTGAAGAAAATTTTAAATTCCTCATCCACCTGATGTAATTGTGTATCGTTGCTACAGATGTGTTTCCTGGATGCAGTGAAACGGCACCAACAGGTTGGCCATGCGCATGGCCATATACATGCATGGAGGATCCTCTAGAAATTTCTAATTTCTCCCCCTTTAAAGGGTCTGGTGTGATAGGATCCGATCAAATTGTGTAGGATACAGATCCATAGATTCAGATTGAGTGATTTTTAACGAGTAAGGAAAGAATATTTCCTGGTCGTAGACAAAGCAGCTACTCTTGCCCTCAAGAGCAGAGTGGCGTTGTAAAATGGCGTTCAGCAAGGTACACAGGATCAAGTGAACATATTGTTATTTCATGGTTTGTCATTCATCAAATACAAGAGTGGTTCTGAATGCGAGCACGGCAGATACTACACTGGTGTTCCAAGCATTGTTGCATCATGATAGGATGAGATAAGAGTGCGTTTACTACCACACATGGTCGGAGGTCAAACCACCAGATATCCGGACTGTTTTGGATGCCAGGAGAATAGAAAATGAGATGATTGCACCCTGGATAGAGCAAAAAGCAGCACACGTTCCATCAACCAGCGATCCAGGAAATCAGCATAGTATAGCTATGACTAGAATCCCTCAAACGCTCGATCATAAATTCCTCTATTGGCATTGGTACCCGTAACACTCGCATAGAATGACTTTGAGTCATCGTTTGTAACATGCGAATGATTTTCCAGAATAGGTGGAATGAATGGTGGCTTCATATCTCGATTCATTAGGGCATTCCAGTCAAAACCTTTGAACCACTGGTGGTCCCTGACTGCCTTTGATCCCAACCTTTTGCTGGGCGTTCTCACCAAGAGTTTTGATATCAAGTCTTTCAGCTCATCCGAAAGATGATCTGGCATTATATATGATACATTTGTGATAGATTTGAACAATGCTACTCTATCTTCCTCGCAGAATGGTGGCTTGCCTGTGACCATTTCGAAGATCAAAATCCCCAGAGCCCACCAGTCCACAGCATGGGTATGCCCCGACTGCAGGACAATTTCAGGTGCCAGATACTCTGGCGTGCCACACACAGTAAAGGACTTGGATCCTTTTGGGATTGACTTTGCAAACCCGAAATCTGTGAGCATAGCGTACCCAGAAATATCCAAGAGAATGTTTTCTGGCTTTAGATCTCTCCAACAGAGGCCTTGGTCGTTCAAATATCCAAGGCCAAGGATGACGCAGCCAGCATAAAATTTGGCTTCATCCTCTGTCAACGGTCTATTTTTCTCGGAGAGATGATAGAAAAGCTCACCGCCTTCCACAACCTGCATGACCATGTACAAGTTTGTAGCATCTTGGAAACTGGAAGCCAGAGAAACTAGAAATGGGGAATGCAGATGCTCCATAACCTCTTTCTCCCGAATAACATGTTCCGTCAATCTGCTGGAGATGACTTTATCTTTCTTGATGCATTTTAAAGCATATTTGGTGTTGTTATGTTTACAACGAACCAAGTATACCTTTCCGAATGCTCCCTTTCCTAGACTCCCCAGGAGCTTGAAATCTCCCTTCCTGAGTTTACCTGGCAAATGTACCGACGCATTTTCTGATATTAGCTTACCAACATGCATGCTCAAGTCATTATGAACATTTTTAAGATGTTCAAAGAAATCTGATCGGTGTAGCTCCATCAGTTGAAGATGGGTCTTTGCCACGATCGTTGCAGCACGTGGGTCTTGGCAAATCAACGCTCGTTCGCCAAAATATTGACCAGCAGTCAGCCTAGCGAGCTCTTTCGCCGGGCTCCTTGTAGTACCGCTTGATTTTACAACAGAGCAGATTCCTTTCTCTATAATGTAGAATGAATTACCTTCATCTCCTTCTTTAAAAACGACCTCGCCGGGCTGGTACGTTTTCTCATGCAAGCATTCGCCCAGTTTGGATAGTTCCTCTCTGCTTAAATTTGAAAGCAATGGTACCTTGAGCAAACTATCGACTTTCCACATATCTGTGAGATCACTAAGGTGACCTAGATATTTTTGGAATGTCTCTATACTACATTCCAAGAGCAACACCTCTGAGATTGCCGAAACAGTTGCCTTTCTAGGTGCATTAGTCAAGAGTGCAAGCTCCCCAAAGCATTTGCCTTTTGTACAAATAGCCAACTCTTCGCCTTTTGGAGATGATATCTTGCACTTTCCTTTCTCTACGATATAGAATGATTTACCTGGATCACCTGCTTTGAATACGATGCTTCCTGGTGGAACGTGTACTGACTTCATGCATCGTGCAACTTGGAGCAAGTGCATGTCACTCATCGATGCAAAAATAGGGGTATCTCTGAGCACAGAGAAAGTCCAGGCATGTTCCAAAGATTCAAAAAATTGCTTAAAAACATCCCTACTAATAGAGAAGCACGTTGTGAGTACTTCTGTGACCACATCTGCACTGCGAACATCATCATGGACGAGAGCCCGTTCTCCAAAATACGTCCCAGGTGACAGTGTCGTAACGTGTTGGCCATCAATCACTACATTCACACTGCCTTGATCAATGATGTAGAATTTATCTCCGGGCTCACCTTGGCGTATGATCAATTCCCCTCCATCAAACTCTTCCAAAACCATAACCTCTCCTAATTTACTTTTTGTCTCACGAGGCAAGGCCTGAAGCAACGGAACCGCTTGCAAAGCTATATTTTTTCTCTCTTCAACATGCTTTGAGAATGCTATCTTAAGTGCCTGATAGACTAGACGATCCATTTTCCACAGTTTTCCTGGGCTAACTGCACGCACTGTAGCTGTTCGAAGGGATGAGTACATGACAGCAATTTCTCCAAAGCCAGAGCCTGGTTGGCAGGTTCCAACCTCACTCTCCTCCCCATCTTCATCTTTTTTGAAAACTGTAAAGCATCCTTTTTCAACAATGTAGAAATCGCTCCCTTCCTCCCCCTCCTGTATGATGGTATCACCGGCATCCACTTGTACTGGAGCCATACTCTCTACAATTGCATGCTTGGCAACTACCGACTGTCCTTCGAAGAGAATATTTTCTTTCATCGAGGCTAACAGCAATCTTGTTAGGTTTTGAGTCTTTGGATATCTCTTGACAGTTACTTCTGATAGAGAATGAATCGCCTGGGCAGCCACAGCTACTCTCTTTCTCACCTTCATATCATCATGATCAACAACCCTCGCCTCTACCGAGACCTCAACTCTGTTTTCTTCACCTCTTTTCTTTTCTGTTGCTTTTTTAATTTCATTCCCTTTCTCATGACCTGAAAACGACAATATACCCTCATCCAAATCCACCCCACAGTCCCCAATGGCCTGTGTACTAAGGCATAGACCCATCCTCACAGAGTTCAACCCTTGGAGGATTACATTCACAATACTTTTCAAACTCGTGGGTGGTTAACTTGGAAACGGGATTATATCAGGAGAAGTAGAATGTCTCAACATCATACATGGTTGACCTCGATTCGTCTTTGCCTCTTAATGGTCGAAAGCAGATCCCTGAGAAATTGCCTTGACCACAACAAAGGCCCTAAAAAGGGTGAGCCAGCTATCGGAGAATTGAGTCAATTATTTCATTTATTCTTTATATGGTACCCATTTAGTGCAACCAAAGTCCATTCAAGGTTACATTGAGCAGGGGTTGGTAGTTTCTGTGCCGGACCCTTTCCAAATTCTGCAGACAAATTTTCCAAGAGTGTGAGCGAGTATGGCATCTCAGAGCAAGAAATGTATCGAAAAAATATTGCAATCGGGAGGTAGTCGATTACTGAGGAGTCGTGGATCCACCACCACGTCTTCTTGCCGATCCTTCATACATGTCAGACAGTTCACTGCAGGAGTCCAGGAGCAGGGAAACAAAATGGGCGCCTGGAACCAATCACCACAGGGCACGTCCATCGCTTTATATGGATCTATTCTCGGTGTGGCATCATTGCTGGCTCTGAAGGGTCAGGCAGATGCCCATGCGTCAGAATCTACTCCAAAACAGGAGAACCCATACTCTCTGATTGGTCTGAAGCCTTCTGAATCGTTCCCATCATCAATCACGCTATATCAGTATGAAGTATGTCCATTTTGCTGCAAAGTCAAGGCATTTTTAGACTACCATAAAATACCATACAGAGTGGTTGAGGTCGATCCGCTAGGGAAATCCGAGTTGAAGTGGAGTGAATACAAAAAAGTCCCAGTTGTTCTGTTAGATGGTAACAAGCAGGTGAATAATAGCTCATCTATTATCAGTCAGCTTACAGTGGACCTTGAATCATCGAAATCTTCAGAGAGCTCTTCAACCTCTTGGGGCATGTTTTCTGCCAAAAAGGCACCCAAAGGTGTTACTCCAGATACTGTCTGTGAATCATGGAGGAAATGGGTAGACGAAAAGCTTGTCAGGGGAATCACCGTGAATATCTATAGAAATGCAAAGGAATCTTTTCAAACATTTGATTACATCACAGAGCATGGAAACTTTGGTTGGGTACAACGACAGGCTGCTCGGGTAGTTGGAGCAACCATGATGTGGGGACTGAGTAATCGTCTCAAGAAAAAATATGGGATTGAAGGGGATGTTAGAGAGGCATTGTATGCAATGGCAGAGGAGTGGGTTGAAGGACTTGGTGATAACCCATTCATGGGGGGATCTTCTCCTTCCCTTGCTGATATTGAAGCTTTTGGTGTTATCCGCAGCGTTGTTGGGACAGACACATTCCATGATTTACAACATAATACTAGAATAAGTGGCTGGTATGAAAGAATGATGAAAGAAATTGGGGAAACTTCGAGATTATCAGAGGTGTAAATCTAAAGTATTACAATGTCTACACAAATCACTATCAAATGAGTAGTACACGTCTACTACAGCAATTGAACGTGGCAGATCCCTGTGCTCGTATCGCAGCTTTTTAGATTACGATCCCATATCGCCTTCCAGTTTTTCCTCCATTGAGTGGCATCTCCAAGTTTGTACTTCTCTATCAATCTTGTCAACTCTTTCACATCTACCTCCACCTTGCGTATCAGTGCTCGATACACCTGTTCTTCTATTGGCCACCCTTCTGGATGTATGACACAATGCCTACAATTCACATTTCCACTCTCTGATTGATTTGACACGATACCATAATCTAAAGAGTCTCCAGTCAGCTCTGGGTCAATGCCAAGGAACTCCTTTAGGCTTCTAAGTTGTGTTGCTTGCCCTTCACCAATCAGATCTTCGTATTGAATCAACTTGATCTGATCAAGAGGGAAGTTATCTATCCAGTATCTCAAAGGCACAGAATAATACTTTTTTCTCGGGTTGCCATAAAACCGTTCTTTATCATGCAGCAGGCACCAAGACAATGTCTCATTCACAAAGCACCCTTTACCAAATTTCTCCTTGAACATGACATACTTTGAAATTGCACGACTTATAGGCTCACGCATACTTACTACTAACTTAATCCAAGGCATGGTATCATACAAGACATCAGCAAGCTCGGGGCCTAGGTCAAAAATTCTTGGTGTGGCATCATACACCAGCACGTCACCATTGTGTTCCACAAATCTGTCCCTCCTCAGGAACAATCTAACATATTCGGTCTCTCTCGATGGACGACAAACCATCTTCTTTCCTATATAATCGCAGCGATCGGTGAAAAATGCAGGTTCTTTTTTAATTGGTGGCAAGACCTTTGGATGCTTTAGCAGGTAACTGTGCAAGGTTGTTGTCGCTGATTTTGAGTATCCAGCAATCATGAAATGTGGAAAGTTGAATTTGGTATCTGTTTCTTTCCTTGGAATCATATGCGCTTCCTTTACACAGGCCAAGGTCTCACATGTTTTGATCGCCTCCAAAAAAGTGATATTCTCACTTGGAGCGAAACGAATTCTTTCCTTTGGCCGTCCTGGAGGAATCCACGTATCGTCGTCAGCTGGCGATCCATTTAGAAGAGATTTGAATTCTTTACTTCCATCAAACGTTTTTCTAATCTTCGCAAGTGAAGGAGAAACGTGGTTCCCAAAGAAGACACCAACTGTCAGCACTGACAACCTGAGGAAAACACACGCGTGAGATTCATGTCAGGCCTGGCATCGCACTTGGAAATATCAAGTGTATGAAATTCAAGAGATAATCTTTCGTACCATGTGACTACCAAAAGCATGAAAAGGCAGTTGGAGCTTCCCAGCCTTGAACCACTCGACGCGCTTTCCTCTCCAACTGGCCTGTACTCCTTCCTCATTGTGCCGATACTACCTTACTATCCAAGGTATATTAATACCTATTTCAATTACATAGGACGTCATACGAGGTCGAGGAGCAGTTTCCTCTCGGAAAGGTGTGATAGCATAGCATGTATTGCAATGGCACAGCAACTGCAGTGATGCCAAGTATTGCCCGCATGCTGATAGACAGTTGTCTATGTCCACATGCGAAATGCGTTCACGTTTCTTCACGTACACGATCCATCATACAACATTGATGTTATTAGGAGCATAGAGTTGAAAGAGGCCCGAATGGAGACTAGGCAGTCTCCTTATAAGAAGAGGTGAGAGAAGGAGAGTCACCCATGAGGTCGTTGTGCTCCAACGTCCATTCACTAGTCTCGGTCAAAGGATGCCTTCGATGGGACTCTTTGACTATTTTCAAAACGCGGATTTCCAAGCAACAGGAAACCAAGTGTCTTGACTCTATCTCGGAATTCTTTACTTAATGGCGGATGCATTTGTAAATAAATTAAAAAACTGAAGAATAATAAGTAAATTAATGACCTCACAGTGATTTTGCATGGTAGTTCTCTTCTCAGCGCTTGACCGAGGA
>PJEL010001920.1_pt1 | contig 19871 bp, 22 predicted proteins | sample 1853271 | NCBI WGS metagenome assembly PJEL01 (sample SAMN08108733, study PRJNA415343) | Invertebrate metagenome, whole genome shotgun sequencing project. | host: Globobulimina | place: Sweden: Gullmar Fjord | collected 2015-08
GTCTGTTTTTGGATGGGAATTATAGGGAATTCCTCTCGCTTTGTCAAGGACTTACTCTTTGTTCTGGCTTAAATTTTTGAATTCGTGGTTTCTGCTCTTTTTATTATTTCTTATAACTTTTTTTATTCTTTTTTTGAGTGTTTCTTATGTTATTTTTATGATTTTATTAGTTTTAATTAAATGATTTCTTTCAACTAAGTATCCCGTATAAAAATATTAAATTAATATGAGATACTTCTTAATTAGTTTATTTAAATATCTGAGGATTCCAATCTAACCAATCATCATCTAAATCTTCTTCTAGTTTAAATTCTTGCATGTTTTTTGATTCTTTTCCATATTTTGTTGGGGTAACCATTGAAATTCCACCATTTATTAATGTTTCGAGTGTTTCAGTTTTTAGTTTTGCCCCAAATAGGTATAAATCAAGTCCTATTGCTCCAGCATTATAAAAGATTGAATTATCTCTAACTAAGTATTTATATTTTTCATCAATTAAAAGTTGTAATTTTATATGTCTGCTATCTTTACTTAATTTGTATTTTTCTATTGAACCAATTTGTAATTGTCTATAATATACAGGTGAATTTTCTTTTAGGGAGCTTTTTAAACTTGCATTTACAATTACCCTTAATCCATTTTTATTAAACCCTTTTAATGGTTTATATTCTAATAGTGTAAACTTATTTCTTTTTATATTAGATTTACCTGCAATTATAGTTATATCTGGTCCAAATAATGCAGCTTTAGGGTTTTCAATTTTACTAAGACTAAAATTAAAATTATTTAGGTAAAAAACAGTGTCTTTTCTAAGTAACTTTTTATGTGTTTTTAAAATATCCACTTTTGCCATAATCATATTATCTTTAGTAAACTCTAATTTTTTAATTATTCCAACACCTATATCCCTATATAGGATTTTACTTCCTTTTTTTAAATCAAATCCACGTGACATTAATATTGACACTTGAGTATATTTCCCTTTTGCTTCATCAATATTTTTAAAAAATTTAAACCTATGATATTTATTTACTTTTTTTGCCTTCTCATTTAATGTCACAAAAGACAATGCACCTTTAATTAAAGTATCCAAAGATTTTGTTTTAATATTAACCTTATCTAGGGATACATCTATATCTATTCCACCAATAGAATAGAATCGAGTACTAGAATTAATCAACTTTGAAAATTTTGCAAAAATAAATAGTTCAATATCAATCTTTTTACTTTTACTATTGTATTTACTATTTATTACTTTTCCCGCTTCAACACCTTTATAATAGATAAAATCATTTTTATTTAAAGATGTTAATTCTTCCACTTCAATTTTAAATTTTTTACCTTTTCTTTGAAAATATTTTTCTGTTAACATATCACTATAATTTGATTGTAATTTAAATTTACTTTTCGAACTTCTTTTTTTCAAATTTGGAGTATCAAATGAAATTCCTGACTTTATATAATTTTTTAACGGTGAAGTTTTTACATTTATTCCACTTAAATTAGCTGTTATTTCAATAGGAGATTGAACATAAAAGAGTGATGAATCATTAATTAGATACCTATATCTCCAGAAAACTTCTAAACCAATTGTTATTTTACTAGTTTTCTTATAAAGTTTTTTATATGCAACTCTTCCAACTTCTATGTCCTTAAAATAAACAGGTGAACCTTTTGAAACCTTCACAGAGTCGTTTGTTCGTAATATGACTTTATACATACTAATTTTTTTTGCTTTATCATTTAACTTAAAATTGTATTTTATTTTATTAACTTTTTTTGAATAGTTTTTTAACTCAATATAATTACTTTTTAGTACATTTGTAATCTTTTCAATTTTATCAAATGACAATTCTGGTTTTACAACATAGAAGTAGGGCTTGTATGCTAATAAATTTATATAATCTTTTTTTAATCTAATAAAATATTTTGTTTCATTTGTATTTGATGAAAATTTTATATCTATAATTTTTCCAATTACAAAACCATTATAAAATACCTCTGTTAAACTTTGATCTAATCCTTTTGTAAAGGATTGAGTTAGAATAATAGTTCTTTCATCAAATAAAATTTCATCTTTTGTTTCATATAATTTAAATATTTTTTTATTATCCTCTAAAGGAATATCATTTTCTTTTGAATCAAAAGTAATTCCTCCTGCAACTAATGTTGCCAGGCTTTCAACTTTCAATTCTATTTTTGATAAAGATGCTTTTAAATCTATTGCATTAATTTTCCAAAAATTACTATCTTCTTTTAATAAATATTTATATTGATTTTCTATAAATATAGTATAAAATATTTCTTTTTCTTTAATAGACTTTTTTAATATCTTTCCAACAATAAAACTTTTATATAAAACAGGTGCCCCAACTGAAAAACTACCTTTTTGACTAAGTAAGGTAAGAAAAATACCTTTATTTTTTAATAAACTTATTGGTTTATCATTAACAGCTTTAAATATTAACTTATTTTTGTTTTTATAAATTTCTGAAAGGTTATCATTTTGAGGAGAAACTCCAATATATACACCACTTAATATTGTACTTAATCCAGAAATTTCTGTTAATGTTGCTTTTGGTTCGACTTTCCAAAAAACACTACCTTCTTTTGCAATAATATTTTTTACTTTTTTATTAACTTTTAGGGTTATTATAAACTCATTTAAATTCTTTTCATTAATTTCTATATTTGAAACTATACCTATTTTAATACCTTTATATTTTAAGGGCGTCTTATCAATAACAAAACCATCTGCACTATCAAAATACACTGTAATCTCTTCAGCTTGTTCATTTAAATGTTTAAAAACCATCCAAGATGAAATTAAAAGTGCAATAAACGGTAAAACCCAAATTAAGAAAACAAAACTTCTTTTTTTCTTTATACTTTCATTATTAATATTTGTATTCATTTTTATTCCTCATCCCATAATAATCTTGTATCAAAACTATGTGTTGCTAAAATAGTCATAATAACTACAATTGTAAAAGAAGGTGCAGCAGGACCTGCTGTAATACTTGTTAAATTTCCAAACTGCACCATTACAATCATTAATGCAACTACAAATATATCAATCATTGACCACTTTCCTATAAAATGTATAATTCTAAAATATTTCATTGCAGATCTTGCGAATTGTATTTTTTTTAAATAAACAACTAACAATAGATAAATTAAAACAATTAACTTAAAAATAGGAACCATAACACTAGCAATAAAAATAATTGCAGCAATTCCATAAGATTTAGTATCAATAAAATACAAAATTCCATCAAAAATAGTACTTGATTCAATTGTTCCCAAAGTAATTACATTCATCATAGGTAAAACATTTGCAGGAATTAAAAATATTATTGAAACTAAAGTGAAACAAATAGTTTTAATAAATGCATGATTTTTTCTTTGAGTTAAATGAGAATCACATCTATTACAAATAGTATTATCTTTATTTAATATATTTCCACAGTGAGTGCAGACTACTAAAGAAAGTTTTTTATCATTTTGATAATTCATATTTACTCCAAATATCGTATGGGTTAAAAAGACTAATTGTTATATACATAAAAAATAAAAATGAACAAAAGAAATACAATCCTATTCCAATTTCTAATGTAGCCATTTTATTTAATTTAATTATAGACACAAATACACTAATCAAATACACTTCTGCCATTTGCCATTCTAAAAGATGTTCATATATTTTAAAAATTTTAGAAACTTTCTTTTGTGAATATCCATTTTGAAGAGGTATTAAAATAAATAAAATTAAAATAAGCATTATAAATGGAATAATTATTCCAATAAAAGTAATAAAAAGAGAAACTCCAATATATCCATTTTCGAAAAAAATAAATACACCTTGAACTAATGTTGTAGTTTGTTCTAGACCTAAAATCTTTAAAGTAATTAAAGGTAAAAAAATAGAAGGAAAAAATAAAATTAAAGAAGTGATGGTTAAGAGAATAATTGTTTGATAATCTTGTCCAAACCTATAAACACAAGCATCACACCTAGGACAATTAAATTGATGTTTATAATCTACTTTTGGTTTATTTAAGATAATCCCACATTCATTACAAGCTATTTTATTTTGGATTTTCTTCATAAATAAATTCCTATAAATTTATATATCATTAGTATTTACTATTATATCAATTTATATATTATAAAATTACATTTAAATATATATTAAAGTTTTTAAGACTAGAATAAAATAAAAAGGATTCTCAATGAAAATGTTAATTAAGACTATGTCGTTAGTGGCTGTAAGTTTACTTTTTGTTGCTTGTACAAAGCAACCTACAACAAGTACAATAATAAGTGATACTTCAATGCTTAAACCCTCTCCTTTAAAAGAAGGTGCACATTATTATTTAAAAGAAGGTGTTGATTTTAAAAACTATAATAAGATTGAGATTCCTGTTATTCCAATTGTTAAAGATAACCCAAAAGATACTACTTTGGATGAAAACTTGTTAAGTTCTATTTCTTCATACTTTAGAGAATCTCTTTATTCAGAACTAAATTCAGTAATTAATAGAAATAATAAAAGTAATAGTCTTACTATTGATGTTTCTGTTACTTCATTAGGAAAAGAATTTAAAGACTTAAAGTTTTATCAATATATTCCTGTAGGTTTAGCAATAACAGCTATTCAAAGAGGAGTAGGCTTAGCAGATAAAAATTTAGTTATTGGTATTGCTTTAAAGATTACAGATTCAAAAACAAAAGAAGTATTAGCAATGGTAGTTGATACAGATACAAGAAAAGGTTTTTCAAGTAATCAAAAAATTCAACTAGAAGATTTAAAACCATCATTAGATTCTTGGGTTAAAAATTATAAAGAAAGATTACAAGAATTAATAGACAACAAACATTCTAAATTATAAAAATTATAATTTTATTAATGCAGTTTTGAAAAGTTATACCTAATTTATAAAGGTATAACTTTCTTAATAACACTGCCTAGACACTATTTTATTTTATAGTCTCATATATTTAAAATAGAATACATATAAAGAGGAAATAATATGGATGATAGATTATTGGATTATATAGCACTTGGATTATTAGTATTTGTCGTACTAACAATAATATATGGGGGGATGTATATACATGATATACCATATCAAATGGCAAAAAAGAGAAATCATCCACATACTGAAGCTATCCATACAGCATGTTGGGTAAGTCTTCTTTTACTTCATATTATCTGGCCTTTTTTATGGATATGGGCGGCTTTATATAAACCAGATATAGGTTGGGATATGGGTAATTCTTCTAAAAATATAAATACCGACCAAGCAAAAGTAGAAGAAGAAATGGCTAGTTTAAAAAGCAGAATAACGCTACTTGAAAAAAAACTTGAAAAAGAGGAGAACTAAATTATGGATTTACTTATACTTTTAACTTATTTCTCATTATGCTGGCTAATTTTTAGAATATTTAATATCTCAATAAATACATGGTCAATAACAACAGTTGTCCTTGGTGCAGTAATCATTTTAGGAACAATGTTATCAATTGTTTCATACTTTCACCCAAGTTCAATAACAGCCAGAAGTTATTTTGTAACAACTCCAATTATGCCAAGTGTTAAAGGAAAAGTAATTGAAGTTAATGTAAAAGCAAATATAACACTTAAAAAAGGTGATATTCTATTCAAAATTGATCCAATTCCTTTTCAAGCAATTGTTGACCAATTAGAATCTGAATTAACATTTGCCAAAAAAAGATTAATTCAATCTACAAAATTATTAAAAGTAGCAGCAGGAAATGCTTACGAAGTGGAAAAATTTCAAAAAGAAGTTTCTTCAATACAAGCTAAACTTGATAATGCTAAATTTGATTTACAAAGTACAATAGTTAGAGCACCAGCAGAAGGTTTTGTTACACACTTAAGATTAGCTCCTGGAATGATGGCTGTTCCTTTTCCTCTTGCCCCTGTTATGACTTTTATACATAAAAACAAAACAAGTTTTATTGGTGGATTTACACAACAACCAATTCAAAATATTAAGATTGATAATGATGCAGAAATATTTTTCCCGGGAATTCCAGGAAGAGTTTTTAAAGCTAAAGTAGTTCATGTTATGGATGCAATTGCAGAAGGTCAACTTCTACCATCAGCATCAATGGTAAGTGTTAATCCAAGAATGCAAGAAGGTCTTGTTCCTGTAATAATTGAAATTACTGATGATATGTCAAGTTTTAATTTACCCATGGGAAGTGCCGCAACTATTGCAATATATAGTGAAGATTTCCATCATATTTCAATTGTAAGAAAAATACTTATAAGAATGATGAGTTGGAAAAATTATGTTCAACTTCATTAAAAAGGCATATTTATGAAAAGTTTATTATTTATTTTAAGTTTATTATTTCTAACAGGATGTGCAAATAAGATTTCTACACATGAACAAGTTCTTGAAAAAACAACAAAAAAAGAGAATTTAAATGAGCCTAAAATTTGGTCTAAAATAGTAGATAATGGAAAAGTTAATACTAATTGGATAAAAACATTTAATGATCCTATAATGTTAGAACTAGTGAATGAATCACTAAAGAATAATAGAGATATAAGATCACTAAAAATACAAGTTGAAAAATCTGATACATTAGTAAAAAAAGCAGCTGCCGCACTTAAACCTACTATCGGATTAAGCAGTCAATATAAAAATAGAAATACTGAAGCCTTAGATGAAATCTATGGTGGAGGAATAGCTATAGGGTGGGAAGCAGATATTTGGGGAAGATTAGAATTATCAAAAGAGTCTGCAAGACAAAGTGCACTAGCAACTCAATCAGACTATGAATATGCAAGGCAATCTTTAGCTGCATCAACTGCAAAAGCATGGGTTATGACAACGACAAGTAAGGTTCAAAAAGAATATGCAAAAAATATTGTAACCTTATTTGAAAAAGAATTGAAAATAATGCAAGTAAAATTTGAAATAGGTCAAGTTGATAGAAAAAGTGTTTATTTAGCAAAATCAAATCTTACATCTTCTAAAAATGCCTATTCAAAAGCAAGTGTTTCATATGAAAATGCACAAAGAAGTCTTGAACTTCTTCTAGGAAGATACCCTTCTGCTTTAATAAAAGGTACAAATGAACTAATAGATATTAATACTTCTATACCAGTAGGTATTCCTTCTGAGATATTACAAAGACGTCCAGATTTAATTGCAGCAGAACAAAGGGTTGCAGCTGCATTTTACAAACAAAGAGAATCGAAATTATTACGTTTACCAAGATTTACTTTTTCTATTGGAGCAACGATAAATAATTTAACAGATGCGGCAGCTGATTTAGTTGCTGGTTTATTTGCTCCTTTATATCAAGGTGGTGCAATAGAAGCACAAATGGAAGAAGCAACACTTATTCAAAGAAAATCAATTGAAGACTATGCACAAAAAGCATTAAATGCATTTAACGAAGTAGAAACTTACTTATCACTTGAAGAAAAACTTTTAGAACAAGAGAGTTATTTAAAAGATATTGTATTAGATAATAAAAAACTATTAGAACTTACAAAAATTTCTTATGAAGTAGGAAAAACTGAGTATCTTGATATTTCACAAATAAATAATCGTTTAATATCTTCACAAATTTCACTAATAGATATTTCTAGTAAAAGAATATTTAATAGAATTAATTTACACCTTTCTTTAGGTGGAGGATTCGAAAGTAAATAAAAAAGAGTTAAAAAAAAGCTCGACCTAAACACTGAAAACAGTGATTAAATCGAGCTTCTATATGGTACGCCTGGCAGGATCCGAACCTGCAACCGCCGGGGCCGAAACCCAGTGCTCTATCCAGTTAAGCCACAGACGCATTTTAAAGTTCGAAATTATAGCTTAAGAATACTTATAAAACTTTAAAACTAAACTATCTTTTTTTATTTTTATACATTAATTCATCAGCATTAGTAATTACAGAAGATAATTCTTCACTTGCTTTAAAATTAACTAAACCAAAAGAAAAAGAAAATTTTAGTTCATCAATTTTCCCAGATTTCAATCTTTGATTTGATAATTTTTTTTGTACTGATAACATTTTCTTTTCAATATCATTATCTAAAGATAAATTTTCAGGGAATATTACTATAAACTCATCCCCTGCATATCTAACAACTTTTACATCAGATTCTTTTAATTCTCTATTTAAAAAATGAACTAAATATTTTAATACTTGATCACCTAATAAGTGCCCGTAATTATCATTAATTCTTTTAAATTTATCAACATCAATAAATGCTAAAAAGCCATCACTTTTAAATTTATCATCATCTAAAAACATATCTGCAAACCATTTTCTATTGTAAGCTTTTGTTAAAGTATCTGAAAATAATTCTTTTTCTAAAAAAGCAATTTGATCTTGCATTTTTTCTAAATTTTTATTTATTTCTGTTAAAGATTTAATGTCGTTCATTTCAATTGCAGTTTTAGCTGACAAAGTTGATTCTTTTAATGTATTAATATTATTATTTGTTTCTTTCACAATGAAATCAATTTTATCAATATCTTGATGTAAATCTTTTAGTACAACTTCTCCATCATCTAAATTAAAATCTAACTCTTTTGCATATTTTTCAAATGTAGTTGAATACTCAGCGGGAAGAATAACTGGATTCATCTTTAAGTCTTTTTGAGTCAAATATGTAACTTGTTTTAAAATTTCTGGCATTTTTTTTCCTTTAAAAAATTATTAAATAAATATATTATCAAAAAAGACTAATATAAAGAACATTATTCCTAAGTAACCGTTAACTGTAAAAAAGGCTTTATCAATTTTTGTAAAATCTTTATTTACTAGATAATGTTCATAAGTTAACATCACAGCACTTGCAAAAACTGCAAAATATGCAAAATAAGAACTTTCAGAACTTAATACAAATAAAAACCAAAAAAGAACTGTTAATATATGAAATATCTTCGAAATTAACATTGTCTTTTTTACTCCAAATTTTGACGGGATTGAATGTAAATTTAATTTTTTATCAACTTCAATATCTTGAAGTGAATAAAGTAAATCAAAACCAGCAACCCAAAACATAACACCAACACTTAGTAAAACAGACCATAAAGGAATAGATTCACTAACTGCAACAACACCCGCAATTGGAGCTAAACCAAGTGAAACACCTAAAATAAGGTGTGCTAAATATGAAAATCTTTTAAAGTATGAATATGAACCAATCACTAATAAAATTGGAATAGACAAATAAAAGGCTAAATCATTTACAAAATATGCTACTAAAATAAATGCAAGTGCATTAGCAAGAGTAAATAGTACCATTTGAATTGAGGAAATTCTTCCATCAACATTTGGTCTATTGATTGTTCTAGGATTTAAAGCATCGATATCTCTATCCATATATCTATTAAATCCCATTGCAAAGTTTCTTGCACTTAAGGCGGCTAAGATTCCAAGTACAAACAGTTTAAATCCAAACCAGCCATTTGCTGCAACAATCATTGCAATAAATATAAAAGGTAAAGAAAATATTGAATGTTTGAACATAACTAGTTCGTTAAAATCATTAAGTTTTTTTAGTATTTTTTCCATGGACAAAATTTTAGCTAAAAACATAATAATATTAGTTGAAACTTTTAAAGAAAAATAATATTTTAAAGCTTGGAAAGCTATAATAGAGATAAAAAAATGGGGAAAGCTTGGAAAACATAAAAATTATTTTTATTGCTACTTTAATTATTCTAAATTTTACATCTTGTTCTTCAAAAGTACAAACAGATGTTATTGATTCAAACAAAAAAGATATTTCTGAATTACTAAATAATTTAATTAAGAAAGAAAAAGAAATTATAAGATTAACTCAAGAACTTGAAGATTGCAAAAAATCTAAAAAACAAGCTCAAAGATAACTTACAAAAAAACTTAGATAAAATCATACTATGAAAGAAATTGCAATAATTGGCTCAACAGCCTCAGGAAAAACTGGTTTATCACTAGAAATAGCTCAACAAACAAATTCTATAATATTATCTTTAGATTCATTATCTGTTTATAAAGAAATTGACATTGCTTCTGCAAAACCTACAAAAGAAGAAAGAGGAGATATTCCTCATTTTGGGATCAATGAAGTTTATCCAAATGAAGTATTCGATGTAATACAGTTTATTGATTGTTATAAAAAAGCAAAAGAATATGCAATAAAGAATAATAATAATTTAATCATAGTAGGAGGAACTGGTTTTTACTTAAAAGCTTTAGTTGAAGGTCTTTCCATTGGAATAGATTCAAAAGTAAAACTTGATATTCCTATTAAAGATGCTTATGATTTATTATATTCAATCGATAAAAAATATATGGAAAAAATTGAAAAAAATGATAAATATAGAATTGAAAAAGCATATTCAATTTATAAACAATCAAATAAAAGTCCAAGTCAATACTTTAGAGATAACCCTAAAATCCCAATTGCAAAAGATTTACAAATCTTTGAAATATTATGGGATAGAGAAGAGCTTAGAAAACGAATTTCATTAAGAACAAAACTTATGATGAATGATGGAATTATTGATGAAGTTATAAGTCTTGAAAAAAAATATTCACGATCACCAAATGCTATGGCATCAATTGGAATTGTAGAAACATTAGATTTTCTTGATGGAAAATTAACAAAAAATGAACTTCGAGAAAAAATAGCATTGAATACTGCCAAATTGGCAAAAAGACAAAATACTTTTAACAAAGGTCAATTCAATAAAAATAAAAGTTCAAATATAATAACTAACTTAAACTCAGAAATAATTAAGTTTTTTAAGATATAATCCCGACCTAAGAGTTTGCTAAAGGGCAACATAGACTTGACCTTTTATCTTACATTAATTAAATTAAGGACTATGTCTTGAGAAAAGAAATACACCCAGATTATAAAACTTGTGCAGTATCTTGTGCTTGTGGTAACGCTTTTGAAACTAAATCAAATGTTGAAACAATGAGAATTGATATTTGTAATGCTTGTCACCCATTCTTTACTGGAGAGCAAAAAATTGTTGATGCTGCTGGTAGAGTTGAGAAATTCAAAGCTAAATACAACATGGCTAAATAGTACAATATTGTGCTGTGCTTAGTTCCCACTCCAATAGGTAACCTTGAAGATGTTTCTAAAAGATCTTTACAGGTGCTTATGGATGCGGAACTAATTTTTTGTGAAGATACAAGAGTAACAAAAAAACTACTTTCCCTTTTAGGCGAAAAAAATAATCTAGACTTTTCAAATAAAGAATATAAATCTTATCATTCTCATAATGAAAAAAAAGTCCTAGAAACACTATCAAAAGAAACTTTTACTAAAAATGTTGTTTATGTAAGTGATGCAGGAATGCCTTGTGTTTCAGATCCTGGAGCTACACTTGTTGATTACTGTATAAAAAACGATATCAAATATGATGTATTACCTGGTGCAAATGCAGTATTAACGGCATATGCAATGAGTGGATTTACTCATACTACTTTTTCATTTCATGGTTTTTTAGATCATAAAGGAAAAGAGAGAGCTTCAAAATTAAATGCAATTTTAAATGATGACAAATTGGCAATTTTATATGAATCACCACATCGTTTAGCAAAACTTCTTGAAGAATTAAACAAATTTGAACCTAATAGAACAATATTTTTAGCAAAAGAAATAACAAAATTACATCAAACTACTTATAAAAATACATCTGCAAATTTATATGAAGAATTTAAAAGTATAAATATCAGAGGAGAATGGGTAGTAGTGATAGAACCTAAGCTTATTACTGGATCTGCAATTGAATTAAAAGATATTCAAGATTTAGATTTAGCCCCAAAAATCAAAGCAAAACTCATCTCAAAACTAACTGGACAATCTACAAAAGAGGTTTATCAACAAATTTTAGATAAAATCTAGCCATGATAATATATGGAAAACAAATAGTACTTTACGTACTTGAAAATCACCCCCAATTAATAGAAGAAGTTTTTCTTTCGAAAGAAATTGATAAAAAACTTTTTTCTAAGTTTGCAAAACTTGATAAAGTTATTTACAAAGTGGATAATCAAAAAGCACAAGCATTAGCAAAAGGTGGAAATCATCAAGGTTTCTTTTTAAAATTAGTACAATTTGACTATAAAGATATTAAAGAATTCAAAAAAATGAATTTAATTTTAGTTCTTGATGGTGTTACTGATGTAGGTAATATTGGAGCAATTGCAAGAACTGCTTATTCATTAGGTATTGAAGGTATAGTTGCATCAAATATTAAAACTATTAATAACTCAGGAATTGTAAGAACAAGTTCTGGTGCATTATTAGATTTACCATTTACAGTTCATCCAAGATCTGCTGATTTAGCAAGTGAACTAATTGATAGTGGCTTTACTTTAATTGGAGCAACTACGGATGGTGTTGATTTAAAAAAATATGGTAAATTAGAAAAAACTGATAAAGTAGCAATATTTTTAGGTAGCGAAGGTACAGGAATATCTCCAAAAGTTACAAAAAAATTAGATTTAAAAGTTTCTATTGGAATGGAACATGAATTTGATTCATTAAATGTATCAGTTGCTGCAGGGATTTTAATTTATAACTTAACAAAATAAAGATTTATTATGATAAAAAAACTAGTTTTAATAATAATTTGTACAGTAGTTTTAAATGCTGATTTAAATATGAAAATAAAAAATTTATTGGGAGAAGAAGAGTATCAAACTCATCTTAACCTAATAAATTATATTTTTAAAGATCAAAGTATTTATTATTCTAATGAACAAATTAATTATCCTCTTTTAACAAAAACATTAAAAGACAATGGATTATTAAAACTAGATTTATCACCAATCAATCAAGTTGAAATGTCTTTTCAATTTACAACAAATCCAACAAAATCTCTTAAGATATTAAAAGATACTCTAAAATCTTTAGGATACTACTATTATTTTACACAAGAAGCTATTGCAAATAAAAATGGTTTTACATGGAATATAATATTAAAAACAGAATCCGCCATTAACCCTCTCAAATTATCAAAATCACTTTCATTACTTAATTGTGATATTACAGATATTAAAAGAGAGGGAAATTATAAATGGTATTATTCTATAAATAGCAATAATTCAGAAATTTATAAAGCATTGGATTTAATTTCAAATAATGAATTGAGATTAAAAAAACCATCAAAACCATATATGATAAAAGTTAATAATTTATTGAACTTAGATATCTACTCATATAATGGAAATAGATGGCACCCAAAAATAGTTTTTTATGACAATGAATTAAATATAATAGAAATTTTTAAAGAAAATAGTTTGCACAAAAATTTAGCGATTGAAGTGCCTATTAATACAAAATATATCAAAATTGATGATTTGTATACCCTTGCTAATTTAAAGCGAGGAATTAGAATTACTAAGGAGTAGTCAAGGTGTTTCCAGAAATAGAGTTTGAAAGAATGAAAAGACTTCCTAATTATGTATTTGCAGAAGTAAATAACATAAAGATGGAAGCAAGAAGAAATGGTGAAGATATTATAGATTTCTCAATGGGAAATCCAGATGGTCCCGCACCACAACATATTATTGATAAGTTAAAAGATGCGGCTGATAAACCAAAAAATCATGGTTACTCGGCATCTGCTGGAATTTATAAATTAAGACTTGCTATTTGTAATTGGTATAAAAGAAAATATGGTGTTGATTATTTAGATCCAGATAAACATGCTTGTGCAACAATGGGTTCTAAAGAAGGTTATGTTCACTTAGTTCAAGCGATTGTAAACGTAGGTGATGTTGCAATTGTTCCAGATCCAACATATCCAATTCATTCATATGCATTTATGTTAAGTGGAGCAGCAATTCATAAGTTTGAGTTAGCATTTGATGATGCATATAAAGTTGATGAAGATTTATTTTTTCAAAGATTACAAAAAACTATTGATGAATCTATTCCAAGAGTAAAATACATAGTTGTTAACTTCCCACATAACCCAACTTGTGCAACAGTTACACCAGAATTTTATCAAAAATTAGTTGATATGGCTAAAAAAGAAAGATTCTATATCATTTCAGATATTGCTTATGCAGATATTACATTTGATGGTTATAAAACTCCTTCAATTTTCCAAGCTGAGGGTGCACTTGATGTTGCAGTTGAATCTTATACTTTATCTAAATCTTATAATATGGCAGGATGGAGAGTTGGATTTATTGTTGGAAATGAAAAACTTGTTGGAGCTTTAAAAAGAATCAAATCATGGCTTGATTATGGTATGTTTACACCAATTCAAGTTGCAGCTACTGTTGCTTTAGATGGACCACAAGATTGTGTCGAAGAACACATTGAAAAATATAGATATAGAAGAGATGTAATGATCGATGCATTTAAAGATGCAGGTTGGGAAATGAATAGACCTGATGCATCAATGTTTATTTGGGCAAAAATTCCAGAGTGTGCACAACATCTTGGAAGTATGGAATTCTCAAAACAACTTCTTACAGAAGCAAAAGTTGCAGTAAGTCCAGGAATTGGATTTGGAAATTATGGTGAAGGTTATGTAAGAATAGCTTTAATTGAAAATGAAAAAAGAATTAGACAAGCCGCAAAAAATATTAAAAAATATCTAAAATCTTTAGAAAAATAGGAAGTAAAATGTTAAAAGTAGGAATTATCGGTGTAGGTACTGTTGGAGCTAGTGTTGCAAATATTTTAAAAGATAATAAAGATATTATTACTGCAAGAGCTGGTGTAGAAATAGAGCCTGTGCTAGGTGTAGTTTCAAACTTAAATAAAGATAGAAATGTGTCAATTAAATTAACAGACAATATTGATGAAGTTTTAAATGATGAATCAATTGATATTGTTGTTGAATTAATGGGTGGAGTTGAAAAACCTTATGAAGTTGTAAAAAGAGCTTTAGAAAATGGTAAAGCTGTAGTAACTGCAAATAAAGCATTACTAGCTTACCATAGATATGAATTACAAGAAATTGCTGGAAATAATGCTTTTGAATATGAAGCAGCAGTAGCTGGTGGAATTCCAATTATTAATGCACTAAGAGAAGGACTAACAGCTAATCATATCTTATCAATTAAAGGTATTATGAACGGTACTTGTAATTATATGCTTACTAAGATGATTAATGAAGGTATTGATTACGATACTATTTTACAAGAATCACAAGAATTAGGTTATGCTGAAGCAGATCCAACATTTGATGTTGGTGGATTTGATGCAGCGCATAAATTATTAATTCTTGGTTCTATTGCATATGGAATTGATGCAAAACCTGAAGATATTTTAATTGAAGGTATTCAAGATATTTCATCTGAAGATATTGATTTTGCAAATGAGTTTAACTACTCAATCAAACTTTTAACGATTGCTAAAAAAATTGGAAGTGAAATTGAATTAAGAGTACATCCAGTATTAATTCCAAATAGCGAGATGATTGCTAAAGTTGATGGTGTTATGAACGGTGTTTCTGTAATTGGTGATAAAGTTGGTGAAACAATGTATTATGGACCAGGTGCAGGTGGTGATGCTACAGCATCAGCAGTAATTGCAAATATTGTTGATATTGCGAGACGTGGTAAAGGTTCACCAATGTTAGGTTTTGAATCATCACATGGTGAAGATTTAAAACTTATGTCAAAAGATAATATTCAAACTAAATACTATTTAAGACTAAGAGTTGAAGATAAAGCAGGTGTTTTAGCAAAAGTTGCGAATATATTAAGTGAAAAGAATATTTCAATTGAAAAAATGATTCAAAAACCACTTAATTCAACTTGTGCTCATATTTTATTATCAACTCATATTTGTGTAGAAAAAGATATTAATGAAGCATTAAGAGCTATTGAAGAAGCAGGAGTTGTTACAAATAAACCTGTAATGATTAGAATAGAGGATTAATCCTCTATTTTTCTATTTCCTCTCTAAATCTCTCTTTTACTTCATATATATCATTTTTTTTAATAAACATACTAATTTATAATCGGATACATATTGAGAAATACAAAAAAATTAACAAGTGAAGATATTCCAACACTAATAAAACAATTAGCAATTCCTGCAAGTACAGGTATGTTTTTTAATACAATGTATAATGTAGTAGATACATTTTATGCTGGATTAATTTCAACTGAAGCAATAGCTGCTTTATCTTTATCATTTATGATATTCTTTTTAATTGTTGGATTTGGATATGGTTTTTCATCTGCAATTATTGCATTACTTGGAAATTCATTTGGTAAAAAAAGATACAAACTAGCTTCTATTTATGCTCATAAGGGATTAGTTTTTGTTCCAATAATTGGTATAATTCTAAGTTTTATTGGTTATTTTGTAGCTCCATTTTTATTTACTCTTTTAGGTGCAAGTGGTGCCTATTTAGACACTGCAATTGAATATATTAATCCCATTTTAATTGGGGCAGTATTTTTTATGTTTAACTTTTCACTTAATGCAATTTTAGTTGCGCAAGGTGATACAAAAACATATAGAAATACTCTCATTTTTGGTTTTTTTGCAAACTTAGTTTTAAATCCAATCTTTATTTATGGACTTGCATTTATTCCAGCAATGGGAATAAAAGGTATTGCAATTGCAACTGTATTAATTCAAATAATAAATATGTTTTATATGCTTTACAAAGTTCTACAAACAAAAGTTATTCACTTTGAAAAACCAGAGTATTTTTTACCAGATATGAGAGTTTATAAACAATTTTTTAACCAAGGATTACCTGCTAGTCTAAATATGCTTACAATGGCTATAGGATCTCTAATCCTTACTTATTTTGTTGCTCATTATGGAATGCAAGCAGTTGCAGGTTATGGAGTTGGATTTAGAGTTGAACAAATTATGCTTTTACCTGCTCTTGGTCTTAATACAGCTGTGTTAACACTTGTATCAAATAACTATGGTGCAAAAAAATATGATAGAGTAATTCTTACATTAAAAACTGCATTAAAGTATGGTTTTATAATTTCTACAATAGGAATACTTATACTTACAATATTTGGGAAACTTATTATTTCACAATTTGATAGTAATGAAACCGTAATCAATTTTGGTTTAGATTATCTTCTTATTGAAATATGGATTTTTTATGCATACATTGTTTTATTTGTTTGTGTATCGACACTTCAAGGTATTAAACAACCTAAAATGATTTTATATATTGGATTATATAGACAAATTGTTGCTAAATTAATTGTTGCATATATAATTGTAAAAGTTTTTGAATTAGATTATATTTATTTATGGTTTGGAATCTTATTTATGATTTACTCAGCAGCTATCTTTGCTTATTTTTATACAAATAGTTTATTAAAAAAGCAATGCCATAGAACTTTTTAGTTCTATGGTTTTATTTCTTTTGTTTTAATATTTTATAATTCTTTTTTTCATCAATTATTTTTACTTTTAAATTATTTGGAAAAACTATATCTGCAATACTTTTACTCGTTTTATTTTTTTGTTTTATTTTATTTTTCTCTAAATGACTACTTAATTTATTAGAAAAATTGTTATACATACCATTTACAGTAGATCTTGGCATTATAAAAGTTTCAGAACTAAATGAGTTTATTCCACCTTTTAACTTCTCTTTTTCTATATTAGTATCACAAAAAAGAATAGTAGAGGGAATAAAACAAAGAAGTGAAATAGAAAATAAGGTTTTCATATCTTAGTAATTAATACTAAGTGATTTGTCATAAATCAACTCTTTTAAAGGCTCCAAAAAAACTTCTTTTGCTTCATTTAAATCTATTTCATTTTCTATACATAAAGATTCTAATGTCTTTTCAATAGATTCTTTTGAATTAATTTTTTGAAGTAAAACAAAAAGAAATTGATTTATTTCTCTGAAAACTACTTCATCTATTTTAAAATTATTATAAATAATTAAATAGTTTTCTCTTTTTGTTTTGTAATCTTTATTTATAATATCATAATCAAAAAATTTTATTCTACATGAAGTTGCTAGGGAATATGAAGTTTGCCAAGAAAACTCTTTTCTCTTGATTTTTTTATATTCTCTCATTTGAAGTTTTACTTCAATCCAATCAAAATATAAAAGTTCATATAAATACTTTTTTGATTTAAATATATTGTTCTTTTTTACAAATTTTCTATAATCATTAGCTATTTGCCAAACAAAAGGTGTACTTGGCGGATTTTTAAGAAATGAATATATAGATTTTTCTAATTTATCTTCTGAAATATGTTTAATAAATTCTGGAAAAGTATTTTTAACAATTTCTTCGAATCTATAATAAACTAATTTTTGATAAACCCCATATGCATTTGAACTTGGATTATTTTTTTGTTTAGTAATTATGTCAAAAAATCTATCTTCAACATCTCTTTCTAATTTAGCCATTTCTAACTGCTTTACAAATTTTTTTCATTTGTTTATATTCATTAACTAATTCTGATAAAGGAGGTATATTGTTATCTCTTTCAATCATTACAGGAGCATCTATTTGTTTTAAAGTGTATTCTAATAGTTTCCATACACCTGAACATATTGGCATTCCATGTGAGTCAATTTTAAGACCTGAATCTTCATCAAAATAGTGACCTGCCATATGCATATATGCAACTTTTGATTTATCAATTTCATCTATAAATTTTCTTGCTTTAAAAGAGTGATTTACTGAATTTACAAATACATTATTTACATCTAAAAGCATTTTTGCTCCAGATTTTTCTAGTACTTCATTTATAAAATCACTTTCCTTCATCTCTGAATATGGTACTAAATAATATGTTGCATTTTCTAAAATTAAATTTCGTTGAATAATATCCTCAACTTCTTTTACTCTATCAGCTATGATATTTACCATTTTTTTTGTCATTGGTACAGGTAACAGTTCATATGATTGTTTATTATCTAAAGAAGAAAAAGAAAGATGTTCAGAATAGTATTCGATATTGTATCTATCAAGAAAGGTTTTGATCTGCTTAACAAATTTTTTATTTATTTTGTCAACAGATCCAATAGATAATGATAAACCATGAGCTATAGTAGGTCTTGAATAAACTTCTTTTTCAAAAGCTTTTTCAAAAATTTTTGGCATATGCATCCAATTTTCAGGAGTAACCTCCCACCAATCTGGTCGAAATTTATTTTCATCCAAATCAAGTAAAAACTCACTTCTTAGTCCTAATCCACAACCATTTAAATTTATCATATTATTATCTATTTATGAAAGGCTAAAATTATTTAGCTTTTTTCATATCTCCACCACATTTACCAGCTCCACAAGAACCTTTTTTCATCTCTTTTTTCTTCATGTCGCCACCACATTTACCAGCTCCACAAGAACCTTTTTTCATTTCTTTTTTCTTCATGTCGCCACCACATTTACCAGCTCCACAAGAACCTTTTTTCATCTCTTTGTGATCTTTTTTCATATCTCCACCACATTTACCAGCTCCACAAGAACCATTCCCAGCGAATGCTGCTGTAGTTGTAAGTGCTGCTCCTAAAATAATCCCTGCTAATTTCATTTTTGTACTCATTGTATATCCTTTTTTTATTTTAATAGTACAATATAATTTCTTATATTATAACTCTATTGCTTCGATTTCTATTGTTATTTTAACAATATTACCAACTGCAACACCACCAAACTCTAATGCCTTGTTCCATTTTAAATCAAAATCATGTCGATTTATTTTACCTTTTAGAGTAAAACCAACACGATTTATTCCTTTAAAATCTTTGATTGTTCCTATATCTTCAACATTAAAAGTAATATTTTTAGTAATACCTTTAATTGTTAAATTACCTATCATTTTACCTTCATCATCGTCTTTTTGAAAAGATTTCATAACAAAAGCCATTTCAGGATATTTAGCTGTA